>BNJS01002044.1_pt1 | contig 293508 bp, 396 predicted proteins | sample 8540461 | NCBI WGS metagenome assembly BNJS01 (sample SAMD00202454, study PRJDB9452) | human saliva metagenome | isolation source: human saliva | place: Japan
GCCCGTAATTAGCTGAACATACATCAGGTTCATCTAACACGCGCCAATACAGATACGCCCTGCCCATCATGTGGGTTAAAAGCACTAGTTAAGGGTGTAGACATACGGTCTTCCCTAAAAACTGATGCTTACTGGTTTTGAATGAAGGGCCTCTTAGGGCGAGCGCATGTTGCGATGATCAGAAACCAGCATGCTCAGCTCTGCTATCGCCAGACGACAGTTCTGTGTTGAGAGCTGAGCTCAAGGTGACACACACGCGCTCAGCGCGCCGAGAAGCGTGATCGGTTAACAGTTCGTCGTCGCCGTCTTTCGTCGATCCGAAGATACCACGTCCTAACGGTCGATCGGTCGCCCAAGACTGCCCTTGTTAGTGCAATTGGCGCGTTTCAGACGGAGTGCCTGGCGTTTTCAGGCTAAAGCGACGTCGACAAACCTTGCGCCTGTAACGTGACAAACGTGCGCCACAAACGCAACCTAGCAGCGCACTGTCGTCCGTCGTTTTTCTTTGTTGTTTTATGCTGTGAATATCGTCGTACGACTTTGACGTATCTATCTTCAGGCTGCCGTCTCTCTACACGTGAAAGACGCCAAACAAGTAACCTGCCGTGGCATCGCTTAGCGACTTTGGCCGTATGCAGCTAAAAAGGTCTGGCGACACCACGTATGTTAAAGGTGTGTTTTCAACGGCTTATCGTTCTCACACTCTTATAATAGTTGTCGAGAAACGTAGAAAATGTTTCATTGTACGCTCATCGTGAGCAATGCCGTGAGGACTTCAAAACGTGCCGTTTCTCGTGGTCACCATCTTCAGGCCCCAAGTGTTGCCACTCGCCGCATGCCGTTGCTGCGCGCCCTGCAAAGGTGCGAACACGACCAACTTCGGGTGCTGAGCGCGCGCGCGCAATAGTTGTCGTAATCGCATATGAAGTAGAAGTCGCCGACGTCTTCCCTTGCGCTGTGCCGCGTAGTCTGCAGTTCCTTCTGAAACTATGCCTTGATAGGGAAAGTTCATCAGCGATCGTCGCGCTGCCAATCGTATCCTTCACGCCTGCTGTCCCGAGACAGAGGGTAAAGGCTGCTTGCAGAGCGTTTCGGTGGCCTCATCGTAATCCATACGATGTAGATGCGGTGTTGGTTCCAGTGCTGTACGTAAGCGTACTGCTGCCTGTGGGTGCATGGTGATGTTAAAGTTCAGCGACCAGCGTCAAAGCGAGACATTGCTCGCAATGGTTGTTGCCCGTGAGATATGGGTCCCAGAGTTGTTTCCGTGCGTGGCTTTATATGGCCACGGTCAAGGCGCTCAGATCGCATGGTAGTGCGTAGCTGTTGAGTACTGGTTCTCCGTTGACGAATCTTTGTGGCGGTGTTACGACCTGGCTTGTAAAGCGGCCAGCACCCTCACGTGCGCAGACTCGTCGGTAAAGCTGCCATCGGCGTTGCGTTTAACAATCCACACGCTGGTGGGGCGGTCACCGCTGTCGTCGCGGTCGGTAGCAATCGCCATATCGCCCTTTGCCGTAAAGTCTGTGCGTACGTCGCTACCTTCGAGTACACTTACTGCCGTGCCGTCACGGTGGTAGCGGTCTTCGCCTTTCAAGTCGAAGGTTGCATACCATAGCCGCTCTAATCGAAATCTTTCGCATGCAACATAATGAGGTGGTCGTGGTTTCTGTGGGTCCGAACTTCATCGAGGCGACTTGCTTGCCGAAAAGTAGCCGAGACCCGTCTTCCTTGCCGTGCAAACTTGCCGTCTTTCCATCCTGGGTCGCCGTCAGCTTATGCGGTAGCCCTATCGGCGTGCGCACCACCAACGGACTGGCGTCTGCAAACTTTGTCGCAGCCGTAGCTGAATTGGTGAGCCACCTTCACCTCGCTTCAAAACGTCCCGACTCGGTCAATAGAGGCTATTACGATACAGCCCATGCTGTGTCGGCCTTTACGTAACGTTAAACAGCCTGTCTCTCCGCGATCGTTACGTTTAACCTGTAGAGTCGAGGTCCGAAGTTTTGTGCACCTGAGATAACGTTTCTTCGCCGTGCTGCCCTCGGCGGGCAGTAAAACGGCTGATGGTTACTGAGGCTACTGTTAAGGGTTGTATCTCAGATGTTGTCCTCATCTTTTGTCGCCGCATGCAGCGTTATATGTCGCACACTCAGTAGCGGCTGAAAGCGCATCATATCACTGCTTCATTGTGGGTTTATGCTACCTTTTCATATTGTGGTTTTCGTCTTAATGTTAACTGTGTACTTTACAATCACTTACGTCGCGCACTATGTCTTCACGCGAACTGAGCGTGGTAAGGTTTGCCTTATGGTCAGTGGGCCAGAAGTCCCTGTTGGTTCGATAAAGCATCCGCCGAGTCGTTGGCTCGCGCTTGCCAAAGGCCGATGGAGCCAGACGGCCCAGCACGGTTCCTGACTTTCAGCGAATTCAACAGGTTGCGACTTGTTATAATACACAAAGTCGATACGGTCACGCTCGTCGTATTCAGGACAGAAAGACAGCTGGCCTATAGGCTGGCATCCTGTATCGGCGAGGATAGGTGAAAGCGCGGATGTGTTACGAGGGCGGGAATTTCTCGCGGTGAGTGTCTACGAAACCAGCACTTTCTCAGCATTACAGAGCAATCGCGTGCTGGCCACTACGCCGTTGCGCTGGCCACAAATCTAACTTGGTGTTGGCCTGCGATCAAGGTCAGACGGTTTCTGCGTTAAAGTCGCCACCTAAGACAACGTGCGCCTTATATCCATCTCGCCTTGGGCATCTCGTCGAGAAGCTTATTTCCATCGCCTCATCGCGCGTACTCAGTCGGTTGCTTTCATTATCCGTCACTGTCGGTATTAATGGGATTGGGCAGTTTCGACCAATCGGACCACTGTTATAACCTACCGGCAGATGGCAGCGCATAGCGCTTATGGTCGAGCTGCTGACAGAATAGAAGGTCTTTTCTTGACCACGAACTTCCACCGTTACCTTTATCTATACCAGTTGTCGGTGGGCGTAGGAAGCATCTTGAGCTCTTTATCGTATTTCGACAGCACGCCGACAAACGTACCGCCATGATTCTTACCATATAGTAGTCTTTTTGGTTGCTTTGTCTTTTGACGATTCGCTCAGACGACGTGTGTACTTCGCCGTCGCCATCAGAAGGGTCTTCTAACAAATGGGTCGTTACGCAACTCGCACAACAACACAGCATCCGGGTCCACTTGGTTGATAACGTCTACCAATCGACTATAGGCGTTGTTCGCACGTTGCTCCAAACCACGTGTTTGGCTGGAAGCTTTCCAGGTGTGATACACTTCCCACGGGCTTCTGGAGGCTCCAGGGTGGGATGACTGTCCTCTTTGCTGCGCTATCGAGCAGCAGCCAAACAGCAGCATCAATGCCGCATTCAGACAACTGCGTTTAAAAGATGTTCTCTTTTCATTGTTCTTGGTGATAAATACTATTTCTGGGTTTCTAGTTACGTCTCTTATATCTGCCTTAATACGATGCTTTGGGGCGTGGCATTGGGACTAGTTCTGCTGCACGTCTGGCGTGGACGTCGCGCTCTAGTGCGATGTGTTTCTACTGGACGCCTACGACTTTTCCTGATCTTACGCAGCCCTGTTTCCCCACCTTTACCGCCTGCTGCTGCACGGGCACATCGTTCCAACCACAGGTCTTGCGCGTTTGTGGCTCTGCCTGCTTTTACCTTTTCGCCGCTCTTGGCGCTGAGAGCTCCCAAAGTGAGAGGCAGAGTTATCAGGACTTGAAATCTGATAATAATTGTGTCGCTCGCCGCGAGCAGTGGTGTATGAGCATCTGGCGTGGCATCGACATCAGCTTGCGCGCTAGATGTATCGCCATCTTTAAAGAAGGTCGCTCCTCTACCCTTTCGACGGATGCGCTGCGCTATATAGGAGCTTCAGCCATCAGCATCCGCACCGCACCTTGTCCACGAGAGTTTCCTACCTGCATCTATATCTGTCTTATCAAACCCGCGATAGAGCATCCAGCTGGCGTCCGCCGTTATCGTCGTAATCGAGTTTGCGGGCAATGCGGGACGACCTGCGAGCTCGTTTGCCCGACGCACGCTTTCGTACAGAACCGCCACATCCATTACTCTTCTTACCGCGCTTGTTGACGTATGGTACCGCAAGACCTTTGCGCGACACCACAACCCTGCAAATTTGCTGCTGGTTTCCTTCGCAACAATTGCCCAGCGATCGAGTAATACCGTAGCCGTCATGCGTCCACCAATCATCGTGGCCTCTGTGCCGCGATGGTGCATCAGTGATGGTTCGGACCAATCTGAAACCTCTGCCTTTCGAGCTGACTGATCCATCGTCAGACGGTTCTATGCAGACACGCAAGCTACCCCAGAAGAGTACTTTCTTGCCGTCGTCGTCTTGAAAGAAACAGGGTCGATGCTGTTTTGCACGCCTATCTCGCGGTGCTGGTAAAGGGTTTTCCTGTCTAGACAAACCCTCCGCGAGGCGAAAGAAGACGTGGCTACACCGATGCCGCAGTTCCATTCTCTCCCCATTCGGTCATCGAATAGTAAAGAACGAATTGCCCGATGACTGTAGTATGATGTCGGGTGCCCAGATGTTTCCACCTTTTATAAAGTCGGGACGAGTTGAGCTATTGAAAGCCGAACCCCGCGATCGCCGTCCCGCGGTGGCGAGGTCGCTTTGCGACTTCGTAAAGTAGCACACTGTCCACCTCGCCCTGTGTGGCATAAACGCCGTGGCCATCGGGTGCACGGCCACTAACGCTTGGGTCGGGCATGTGTCTTTAGTGTAGACGGGGTTGGTATGTGCACGATCAGCTGCGGCCAACATCAGATTCGGCTGGGACTATTCTTTTATCGCGTCCTGTTTTCATAAATAGGGGTTATCAACTTTTTGATTACGGGTGATCTTCGTGTGAGCTTTGTAGTTCACGGGTTGTCGGAGTTTATAAACTCATAAGCTTGTGAATTTGGTGAGTTACTCGTGTATGCTTTGAGGAACTTAAAGCACTCAAAACTCATCAGCTTAAAACTTAGCTCAAGCGGCTCACCTCACCACCACCTTCACTGTCTTGTCTTTGTACCGAACAACATTTTATTCCCCGTTTTCCGGAGTAGATAGTCGTCGTCCGTCTACATCAGTATCGCTCCACTTCTCAGGGGTGTCGGAAGTTTGAGGTTCATTCTCAATGCCTGTCGAAAACTTCTTATTCTTCAAGAAGTTGTCCATCAGCACCTTCATCCAATGTCCGCCAAGTACAGAGCGACCTTTGAATATCTGATAGTCGCCACTGTTCACCCAATACCAATCGCTAAACGGCACTCGGTTCGGTTTTTGTTGGCAAACTCCCCACACTAGGTCGGCAATGCGTGCAAAGCCCTCTCTGGTTCTCTGCCATGCAGTCCACATCTCCCAGTCTGATTTCGTATATCTTTCGCGATTATCTAGTGGTATGCCATACGGCTCCGCCTTCGTAAGATAATAGCTATACTCCTTCTGTTTCATTTGTTTGGAAAAGAGGTTAAGCCCCCACATCTTATCCCACACCATATTATACTTCATGCTCCACGTGCCACTGCGGTCGTAAGCCAATCGGTAATGGTCGCCATCGTTAGCCGTTCGTTCCAACGTTGCAGCCATTTAGACGCGCCTTGTCCATATAAGTGCGGTATGTGGCGTTCTCTGCACCATCTGTGCATCAACGCATAGCTGCAATTCCATAATGGCCTTTACCGAAAGGTTTACGTTGTGGGCCAAATGTCCGGCAAAGTCGTCGGTGCAAAGTTGGTTGGCTGGGTCTTGTCCATTAGCCACCAAATAGTTTGTCCACATCGTCAGCAAGTCCCAATACTTCTTGGCAAAAGTCAGCTTTTTCCTCTCAAGAGCAGGCCATTGCCGTGAGTATAACCATGTTTCCTGCCTCTTCCACGGGCATGTTTCTTGCCAAAATCTCCTTAGCACTCAGAAACAAGAGGCATACGTCTGCTTGTCGGCAATGGGATAGAACCCCAAAGTCGTGTGCAGAAAATGAAATCCCCAGCGCGAACTGTCAGCCGCAATACTTGAATACGCCCTTCTAAAGCACCTTTTCTCCAGCTGTGTGTTATAGGTAGCAGCGGTGCGTGCAGCGGTAAGTAACGTCTACGGTGTTGATAAACCGCACGAACTGTTTCTCTTTCGAGAAGTACATCAGGTCGCCATCCTTATCCATAAACAGCTTATGGGCGGCCAAAGTTTGCCGATAAGAGGGCTGCTAAGGTCTCGGCATACTTCTTGTTTCCTGCCAACTAAGGCATCGTCGTGAGATCATCTTGTCCCATCGGCGCGCGCGCTGCGCATGTACGACTTATAATTATCGCGGGAAGTTCTCGAAGGCATCCGGTAGCTGCTGTCCATCTTTTCGCCCAATAGGCTTTGTATGGCGCGTTCCAGGAAAGGTGCGCTCTTGAACTTCATCGTAACCTATCATCATATAACTTGAATCGCGCTCCGTCAGCGAAAGTTGTGCAGTACAACCTGGGCATCTCGCTTTCGTTATTGCTCTTGATACGCATGTGCATCGCGTTGGGCAGCGTTCCTTGCTGATAAAGTGGCTTTCCACAACATTTTGGTCAGCCATCGTAACGTTTCCGTTCACGTTGGGTATCATCAGATGGCAATCAATGCAAATGATGTCGCCCGTTTCTGCCCGACACGTTCTGTTCTACACTTCCCGTTCGCACATAGTCAATGTTGTTCACTGTTTGTATGCGCGAAATGGTGGGTTGGGTGTTCTTCATCACGCTAGTTCGGGTGTCGTTCCGAAGAATATCTGCACATCATGCTTTTCGCTTATCGTTGGCGCGAACCTGATAGAGATATGTAGTTTATGGGTGTAGAAAGCAAGTTCAGGTCGTCGAGAAACATAGGTGCGGTGAAAACCAAACGCAGGTCTACGCCGCCATCGAAACGTAACAAAGTAAGTGTTGGTGGCCATAACGTCGCAGCTGGTTTTGTAGCGGCATTACGTATGTCGTTTATGTTTCTCCTTCACGTTGGCAAACAGTCCGATGTCGGCATTGGCTCCCGCCTGTAGTGTTATCACGTGGTAGCGATGACGTTGTCGCCAACATCACAAACTCGCTTTTACGTCGGCGACAGCATCAAACTCCTCATTCTGTACCCACGTTTCGCCCGTTTCGATGGCCAAAACACCATTTATGTACACCTCGCACTTATCGTCGTGCGAGTAAATCAGCCACAAGTCGCGGGCCAAGTCTTCTTTGGTCAGCGTCACGTGTCTACGTATATAGATGTCCGAATTGGTGTCCGTCCGGACCGTACGTATGTTAGGATATTCTTTGGGCGTGCGAAAACGCCGCCTGTTGTGTTTGCCATTGCTGTCGTTAAAAGTCGCGTTGCATCCAGTTCGCAGCTGGTTTTGCATAGCTAACCTGTTTGCTGTCCACGCGCCCATGTCGGCCATTGGCGCCACGGGTTTCAGTCGTCGGCCCTCTCCTTTTCCCCATAAATCGGTAGGTCGTTCCGTCAACGCGCAACAAGCCGTCATGCGCTTTCTGCCTGTCCCGTCAATGGCATGCTGGTGCCATCGTATAGGTTATGTAAGGCGACCAAATGGAGAAATAGGGTCGTTCACTATCAGAGGGACAGACGGCAAGACGAAGGCTAGTGCGCCGATAAGGGCTCGAAAAACGAACCGCCCTTGCGCTCTGCGCACAGCACTATTTGCCTTACCAACCAAACAGAGTAATAGCTTTTTCATATTGAAACAAAATACTATGGTGATTGTTTGAAACATTATTTTCTGATTGCGTTGCAAAAGTTACTCGTCCCTTTTAGATAAGTGCGACATCATCATTCCAAAAATAACAAAATCGGACCAACAAGCCCCATTGGTTCTTTTTGCTATACTCTGAGACGGTTTTACGCATCAGTACTTAAAATAAAGTCTATCTTTGCAGCGAAACAATCGGCAACGAAATAGTTCAGTCATATATAATATGGTGCAGCATCTCAAACCCCATGCAAGGGTTGTATCTGTGATATATGCCGAAACCTTAACGAACATAGAGTAATCATTTTAACTAAAAATCAACTTATGAAAAGCAAGTACTATCATTGGGTCTAGGATTGTTGGGCGCAACCCCTGCTCAACGCCCAAACCACGCCTTGGCTGCGGACATGCTTATGCAGCAATGGAGGGAAGATGTACCTCTATAATGTCGCCACAGGCTTGCGCTTCAAAACAACAACACCGTGAAAGACGGATGGGCAACAGCCGTTAATGCGGCAGCGCGGCCTACCGCCTTCCCTAGAAAGCAGGGAGCAAAGACTTTTTCAGGCTGCGTTCCACCTTTCCCAAAGGCAACGCGTATCAGATTGGCGATGCTGGCTGCTACTGGGACTGCCCGCCGATAACATTGGGTGATTGGGAGCTATCGCCCTGCCGACAACATGCAATCCATACACGGATATTGGCTGGAGATGCGATGCCTTGGTGCTAGGGCGAGACAATAACCTGCTCACACGTACAAAGAGAAGAACAGCGTCTTGGCAGCTCGTTACTACGAGAAGACGTATTGCCGATGCGTAAGGCGAAGGGCCTCTGCCGAACATCCCGTGGACGTAACGTGGCTTATCGACGCACCGACCTCGCGACGAAGAACAACACTTTCAAAGATGGATTTGTGCAGCTGCACTCACACGGGCATTCTACTTTATCGCGGCGGATGGGACGTTTTGGCGAGGGCAAACACCATCAAGAATTCTGGAACACGCAAACATTCGATTATCACCAAACCATCGACGGGTTGCCCAACGGCATTCCTATAAGTTCAGCGTACGCGGATATTACCGAGACGGTTCAAGCGAAACGCGCAGACTATACGATGTACGGATATGCGGCCGACAAGGTCATCCATGGCGCGAACAGCTTCGCGCCATTACTATGCCAACGGCACGTCTGCCCCCATCATGTCTCTTTACTGCGGGTGCGAAAAGAGCTCCCGAAGAAGGATTTAGTTCAAGCCGAACGCGAGAACAGGCAAAACAGCGGGACTATCGTACCCAGCACACCCTCACGAGCTAACTGCGCCTTATGGAAAGGCAGTACTGCAAAATCCCCGAAATAACGCGTTACCGTTACAGACGGGAACACTGAAATTGGCGTTAAAAAAGAGGCCGTGGCGTTGTCGACGACTGGTGCGTAATCTCTAACTTTCTCTTTGAAAATACCTCGGTTCGAAAGTGCTTCAAACCGCGAAGAGCGCTGAAAAGGCCTTAAAGCGATACTTGCCACAACAAAAAGCGTTTAAAGGTGCCGTCGCCCTGCATTGAGCAAGCAATACAGATGCCATTGCAGCAGCCAACAAGACCTCCTCTACCGAAACCTGATGGCCATTATCGCCCGCAACCTCTAACTTACAAAAGGCTTACGATGCCGTCTGCCTGCTCAGAGAAACTATTCTGCCTTTGGTAAAAACGACTGAAATCTGCAAAAACATCAATAAGAACAACGACGCAACTTAGATGCCACCACGGTAAGGCCGAAGGTGGCCAAAACCGCCACGCCAATGCCGACATGAAGGCGGCTCTTGTAGACCTGCGTGGCCCGTAAGATTGCTGCTGCCGACAAAGATGCCCGACATTTACAAGGGTGCCAAAGCCGGTGCAGGCGAATTCTATTTCTACAATGTGGCCTCTCAGAAGTTCCTTATGGGTGGTTCCGATTGGAATACGCATGCTGCCGTAGACGTTCCTGGTTTGCTCTTTACCGTTGCAGCCGAAGAGACGGCTTTCACCATCAATCACGTTTGGGGTAAAGCTAGGCAGTACCTGGGTTATAATGGCTATACCGACATCCAGAGAAGACGTTTGGGCATTTCATTCCGTCGCAGGCAGCCAACGTCTACAACATCGTGAAGGGCGACAACCATGCCCAGGATTGGCTTTGCGCACAATCCAACACCGATGCCGACGAGGCTATGGATAAGGAGTTTTGGAATACCGTTTCTGTTGAGGCTGCCGTGGCCAAGAATGCCAACGCCGAATGGAAACTCGTCACCAAGGCCGAACGTGATGCGCTGCTCGCAACGGCTACCGAGGAAACCGTCTCGTCGACGCCACTATACCGCTTGCCAACCCTGGTTTAACCGCCCGACCTCATGTCGAAAAATGGATATAGCGACAAAAAGGCGACTTTCAGGATGCCAACTTGGCGTTATCGACAAAGCAGACGCACCAACCCGTGTGCCAGGGCATACTGCTAGACTCGTATCGAGGTAAACCCAAACTGTAAGCAACTTGCCCGAAAGGTTGACTATCAGAGTAAACATGACGGCTATCTACGCGACGGCAGTCGTGAGAGAACTGCAACAAAAGGTTGCCAACGGAACGGCTGCCGCACGCCATGCCATACTCTATATCGAATATAAAGGTAAGGGCGACGAGGTTGCACTGCCCTCTATCGCAGCAGGGAATAAACCAATGCCCCTAGGCATCGGATGGACTGCACTGCCGGCGAACAACCCGACGATGTGATGGATGCAGCCGAATATTTCGAAATGCGGACTATATAAAAGTGTACACCCACATCATTAAAGGTTGGCCCTGAAGGCGAACTTTTAGCATCGGCGTAACCAAAAGGACAAACAAGTGGACGGCGATTGGGCCGTGTTGACAACTTCCGCCCTACCTACTTCGGCAAGAAGGTTTCTCAGGGCACCATTAACGGCATCGACAACGTTAAAAAGCGATGTCGTCGTGAAGACGGTGAGTTACAACCTACAAGGCATGGAAGTGAAACGCCCACTTAAAAGTGGCAGCTTACATCAGTAATGGAAAGAAATTCATCGTTAAGTAGTTAGGTTTAATTGTTTATTAGCGGATAAATGGGCGTTCCAAAACGCTATTTGTGTTTTAACCTCTGGCCTTTTCATGCACATCTTTACCTGTTGACAACCATAAAAGGCCGTGTCTACAAAGCCTTTTTGTAATGACGCTACCCCTTACCCGCAGTCACACTGACAACTGTGTTGGTCAGTCTGCCTACACTCACTTGTAAATGCACACTACAAAGGCTTAAAAAGCACAATCAACTGCTATTTGTTCCTTATAACAATAGATGTCAGTGCGAGGCTATTTTTCAAATTGATGTTTGTAACTCGACAAACAAGTACTTGCCACATACATGTCTATCGAGCAACATTTACAATTTGTACTTCATTTCTACATCTTTTCGATAGACAGCAAAATGCCTGTATCTTTTTGAATGGTTTGTTTTATCTCAACAATTCAATTTCTCACTAATTTTGCTGATGGAAATTTACCACATATACATCAGGAAAGTGCCCTTTGGGAGGGCGTAATCGACCGTGGAACTAGAAATAAAGTTTAAATACAATATATTTGCGAGAAAAATAATCTAAAAGCATCTGTGGCCGAAGGTTCGCATGGGGAGCCTTGCTGTTTTTCACGTTGCTTGCATGTCGGCATGTCGAAGCGACAATGCGACGACGATTCTTCCGGGAGTACGATCCTTCACGCCCTGTCACCGTGACAGACTTCATCCCCAAAGAGGGCGGAGTTGACCAAAAGTTGGTTGTTTACGGCAGCAACTTCGGCAACGACACCGAGCATATGTCAAAGGTCACCGTTGGCGGACAGCGCGCCGTTCTCATCAGCGTTAAGGGCGATTGCCTGCTGCTTGGTGCCTGCCAAGGCCTATTCGGGCGAGTGGTGGTGTCTGTTGGCGGAAAACAGCCAACGAACAGAGCGCAACGGCTAGCAGTAAAGTTTAACTACGAACGAAAAATGGTTGTGGGAACGCTCAGCGATGCGTAGCCAATTTCGACGACCAAGGTTGGCACGACTGGACCCTTTCGACACGGCGTACGGGCTTTTGCCGGCGAAGGATGTCTTACCTTCGACCCCGATAAAACCAAGAACATTCTGTATGCCGTTTACGATGAAAACGCACACGGCATACAAGCGCTTTGCCGACATGGAAAAAGAAGGAGGTAAAGACCATACTCTCTATGTCCAAGTTCGACAACCACCGACTACGCTCCATCGATTTTTCGAACGACGGGCAATATATGCTCATCTCCACCGACCGCGACGACCGCCAGTTGCAAAGTCCTAGTGTGTGGATTGTTACGACAACGCCGATGGGACCTTCACCGACGCATCAAAAGTCGCAAAATCTTGAGCTGCCTACAAAGCAGTGCAACGGAGCCGCCGTGCATCCCAAAAACGGCGAACTTTACTTCAACAGTTACGAGCGCGGACAGGTTTTCCGCCTAGACATGAACAACTACTTCAACACCGTTGCAAGCGGCGGAACATGGTATCCCAACTGGACCGACGGCAACTTTAAGGAGCTGTCACCGATTTCAAGATGTGAGTTGGGAGTTTAAAAATCTTCATCCATCCACATGGCAAGTGATTGCCATATCGTGGTTATAAACAAGCATTACATTCTGCGTTCCGACTATAACGAAACCACCAAGAGCTTTGCCCCACCATACGTTGTGGCCGGACAAGCGCGAAACGACGGATGGGTAGACGGTGTTGGCACCGGTGCACGAGTAAATAGAGCCCCTACCAAGGCTGCTTTCTAGTGAAGAACAAAAATACGTGACGAGAACCGCGACGACGTGTACGACTTTCTACTTCTGCGATAACCGTAAACCACTGTATACGCTATCTCACTCCCGACGGCATCGTTCGCACATACGCAGGACGTGGCACTTCATCGCAAACGGCGATGGAAACGCATGGGGAACAGAAGATGGCGACCTACGAGTGGCTCGTTTTAACAGCCCTACGGGCATTGCTTACGACGAGGCTCTAACACTTTCTACATCCTCGATACTCAAGGACGCAAGATACGCGTACCATTTTCAATGGAAAAATAGACATTTCTATTTTAGCCATAAAGACAATGAAAAAGCTATTTTATATTCTGGATAGTTGTGCGGCGTCACGCTTAACGGCTTAGCACAAGAACAGCTAGAAATATCGGGAACAGTAACCGACGCCACAGGAGAAACCCTTATTGGCGTTAGCGTCACCGTGAAAGACGCCAAGGGACTGGGTACCATCACCAACATCGATGGTAAATACACCATCAAGATGCAGCAATACCAAACGCTGGTGTTCTCTTACGTGGGCTACAAACCCGTGAGTGTGCTGGTTAAAGGCGACAGAAGGATTATCGACGTGCAGATGGCTGAAGAGAAACTCAACGCCATCGACGAGGTTGTTATCACAGGTCTTGGCGCACAGAAGAAACTCACCGTTACGGAGCCATCACCAATGTCGACATCTCGACAGATGCAAACAATTCCCTCTCCAAACTTTCACCAACGCCTTGGCGGGTAATGTTCCTCGCATCATCGCCATGCAATCTGTCTGGGTCAGCCGGGTAAAGCATCGCGCTTTTTGGGTTCGCGGCATCTCAACCTTCGGCGCCAGTGCCGATGCGATGATACTAGTCGACGGTTTCGAACGATCGAACATCGACGACTTGAACATTGAAGACATCGAGAGTTTCTCGGTATTGAAAGACGCTTCGGCAACGGCCATCTATGGTTCGAAAGGTGCTAACGGTGTTATTCTTATAACCACCAAAGCACGTGTAAGTGAGGAAAGATAAATATCGACGCCAAAGGCGGGACATCGTATAACACCCGGACCCATCACCCCGAAGTTTGTTGATGCACCCACGTATGCCACTCTGCTGAGCGAGGCACGCATAACGCAACCTCCCTCCGCAGTATCAGCCCGAGCTGGCACTAATCAGGTCGGGACTAGACCCGACTTTCTACCCCAACGTAGACTGGTCGACTACTTTCTCAAAGATGGTGCAATGAGCTATCGTGCCGACTTTGAGTTTGGTGGCGGTGAAAACACAGCCCGCTACTTCGCGTCCCCTATCGTCATGTAGAAGACGCATAGGCATGTGCCTAACACTGACGAGACACTGCGCAGCAGGTACAACACCAACGCCAATTTCAAACGCTGGAACTATCGTATGAATGTGGACATAGACGTTACGCCCACAACGGTTATCAAGCTGGGCGTATCAGGGCAACCTCAACAAGCGCAACAGTCCTGGTCTTGGCGACCAATATGTATGGGGCGAACTCTTTGGTTTCAACGCCCTAAGTTCTCCCGTCCTCTATTCCAATGGCTATGTTCCGGCCTACGGTCGCCAAAAATATCAAATGAACCCTTGGGTTTCTGCCACACGCACAGGTTACAACCAAGAATGGGACAACAACATACAGACAAACGTAACGGTAGACCAAAAGCTGGATTTCATTACCCGTGGCCTCTCGTTTACAGGTAGGTTCGGATACGACACCTATAATAGCAACCACATATACCATCGCCTTTGGCCAGCCATGTATCGCGCCAACAGCCGCGATTCGCAAGGCAACATCATTTGGGATAAGCTTTTCGAAGAGTCGCCCATGGCCCAAACATCAGGCGGAGAAGGTTCGCGCCGCGAGTTTTTGGAGGCTTTACTACGTTGGAACCGCACCTTCAACAAGCAACACAACTTTGGTGCTACTGCCCGTTTTACGCAAGACGAGCGGATACAGACACGAAAATATAGGCACAGACATTAAAAACTCTGTCAGCCAAAAGAACCAAGGCGTTGCAGGGCAGATAACCTATAACTACGCCCTACGCTATTTTGCCGACTTCAACTTCGGCTATAACGGTTCCGAAAACTTTGCCGACCACCATCGCTTTGGTTTCTTCCCTGCCTTCTCCCTAGCTTGGAACGTAGCCGAAGAACCCCTCGTAAAGAAGGGCATTACCCTGGCTCAACATGTTCAGCTACGTTACTCGTGGGGCATGGTGGGCAACGACAATGCGGGGAAGAAGCCATCGTTTCCCCTACCTTTACACTATCGACTTTACTAAAGAAGGCTACAATTGGGGGTCGAACCTTACCACAGCCACCACCACAGGCATGCACTACACGCAGGTGGCATCGCCAAACGTTACATGGGAGATTGCGCGCAAAACCGACGTTGGCTTTGACTTCGTGGCATTCGACAACAAGTTCTCGCTCACGATGGACTATTTCTACGAGAAGAGAACGGGCATCTTCATGCAACGCAACTTCTTACCCGACATCACAGGACTTGAAAGTCGCCCCTTGGGCAAACGTTGGCGCCGTAAAATCTAGCGGTTTCGATGGTAACTTCCAATACAAGGACCACATCGGTGAGATAAACTGGACGGTGCGCGGAAACATCACTTACAGTAAAAACACCATCCTAGAACGCGACGTACGAAAACAACGTTTACGCCTACCCAGTACGAAAAAGGCTGCACCGTTGGCCAACAAAGCGCTTATTGCCCAGGGGCTCTTCCGCGATTACGACGACATTCGCAATTCGCCCAAGCAAAGTTGAGGGAACCGTACAACCCTGGCGACATCAAATATAAAAGACGTTAACGGCGACGGCGTTGTGAACGATGGCGACCGCGTGGCCATAGGTGCAACCAGCACCCCTAGCCTCATCTACGGGCTTGGTGCCTCTATTAGCTGGCGCGGTTTCGACTTTAACTTCCACTTCCAAGGAGCTGGCAAATACGTTCCTCATCAACGGCGGTACGGTTAACGCCTTCAGCAATGGCCGCTGGGGAAATATCGCCAAAGGAATAACCGACAACCGATGGATTTCATCAGACATTTCAGGCACCAAAGAGACAGAAAATCCCAATGCCCCTACCCCCGTTTGAGCTACGGCAGCAATAGCAACAACGAGCAGGCATCTACCTTTTGGTTACGCAACGGCCGTTTCTTGCGCCTCAAAAACCTCGACATTGGCTACACAATGCCCCAAACCCTGGGTCAACGCCATACACTTGGAGAGCGCACGAATCTACATTTCGGGGCAAAAACCTCATCACGTGGTCGGCCTTCGACCTTTGGGATCCCGAACTCGACAGCAGCAGGCGAGGCGAAGAATACCCCATCACTCGTTCGTTTACGGCAGGGCATACAAATTAGTTTATAACCACAGACATACAACATGAAACGTAAAAATATTGCCCTGATAACGTTGGCGCTGGGCATCGGAATACTCTTTTCCGCTTGCAACGACTATCTGGACTCCGACAAATACTTTGAAGACCGTACCACGATTGAAAAGGTCTTCACCAGCAGAATACGCTCCCAACAATGGCTTGCCTACGCCTATTCGTTCTTGAAAGACGAGAACGCCGACGTTGTTGGCAAGGAGAAAGAAACCAATTCGTTTACCTTCGCCGACGACATGTACTATGGCGACCGCGACGTTAACTACGACTCAAAGGAGGCTGATGAGCTTTCGTACAACACGTTCATGCAAGGCGAATACGACGAAAACGACTTTAACCAAGGCTGGACAATGTGTTACAAGGGCATTTATCAGGCCTCAGTGTTCATCGCCAACATTTACAGGAACACCGAAATGACCGAAAAAGAACGGCTCGACTTTAAAGGGCAGGCACGTTTTGTGCGTGCTTACTTCTATTGGCTGTTGCTCCGCCGTTACGGTCCTGTGCCAATCATGCCCGACGAAGGCGTTGATTACACCCTAGTTACGAACAGATAGCCACGCCGCGCAGCTCGTACGAAGAGGTGGCCAACTATATTAGCCGCGAAATGGTGCAAGCCGCCAAGGAAATACAATACACCAGGCGCGACGGCGAAAACATCGCACGCCCCACAAAGGGTGCTTGCCTGGCTACACGTGCCCTGGCATTGGCTTTCGCTGCCAGTCCGTTGGCCAATGGCAACACCGATGCCTACGCCAAGCAGCTGGTAGACGACAAAAGGCCGGACATTGCTCAACACCGACTATCAAGAAGAGAAATGGGCGCGCCGCCGCTGCCTGCAAAGACGTAATGCAGCTTGGTGTGTACGACCTCTATCACGCCTCGTTCAGCACAACAGATGCAGCAGGCGACCCAGCCACCATCGTACCGGCCGACTCCACTTGCCAATTTGCCCAAAGCGACTGGCCAACGGGTTGGAAAAACATCGACCCCTTCAAGTCTTACCGTGTTTTGTTCAACGGAGACGTTGCTCCCGAAGACAATCCCGAACTTATATTCTCGCGTATAGACCAAAACGCCACACGCATAAACCACAGCATGATGTCGTTTGCACGCCATTCCATGCCCTCGCGACTTTGGCGGATGGAACACATGGCCTTACCCAGAAGATGGTAGACGCCTATTATATGAACGACGGCACCGACTGTCCTGGCAAAGACAGCGAGCTGAACGGCGGGAAACGGTGCTGAACGTCTCAAAGGATTTACCACCGCACGCGACTATCGCCGCGGAAAATACAAGCCATTGGCCGCCAACGTGTCGTTGCAATATGCCAACCGCGAACCGCGTTTCTACGCCTCGGTGGGCTATAACGGCTCTGTTTGGGAGTATTTTGGGCGACCCGACAACACCACCACAACCGCCAAAACCTTCTATTATCGCGGTAGTGGCAACGGCTACAACAACTCGCAGTTCTACCTTCGCTCAGGTATCAGCGTGAAAAGTACGTCAATCCCACCGACGTTCCCTCGACCGCGAAGACTATAAGAACATCAAGAACAGGGCCGAACCCGCCATCTCGCTATGCCGACATACTTTTTGTTCTCATGCCGAGGCGCTCAACGAGCTTGATGGCACATACACCATCCCCATCGGGGACGAGAGCTACCACTCACAACGTTCGCCGCGACATTGCCGAGATACAAAAAGGCATACACCCCATACGCATACGCGGCGGAGTGCCCGACTATTCGACAGACGTCTATGCCAACAAAGACCTCTTGCGCGCCAAAATTAAACGCGAACGCATGATTGAATTCATGGGCGAGGGCAAGCGTTACTTCGACCTGCGCCGCTGGAAAGACGCGCCACGAGAACTGAACCAACGCATTTATGGCTGCAATCGTAATGATGGATGCCAACCACGCAGCAGAGTTCCAACAGGTTATCCCCATCAACAACCTGCGCAGCACATTCTCGAGACAAGATGTACTTTTGGCCCATCCGCCACAGCGAACTGAAACATAACTCGCGCCTGACACAGAACCCAGGATGGACCTACAACGATTAACCTACCCTTTAAGTGACAAGAAAATGAAAGTAAAACATCTTCCGATATATGCGGCGATGCTCGCAAGCGCACTCGCCACGCTTACCGCCTGTAACGACGAATGGAAAGAAGAGCAATACACGGAGTACGTTAGTTTCCGCGCACCGCTTGGCAAATTGGGCGTTACCAACGTTTATGTGCCTTACAGCAGGCGCAATGCCGACAAGACTTTTTGTCGAGGGTAGCGGACTCTCATCGTATAAGCTACCCGTAATCGTTAGCGGTTCATTGCAAAACGAAAACAACATCACGGTGCATGTTGCGCACGATGGAGACACGCTTAACGTGCTAAACCAAGCCCGTTTCTTAAATCGCACCGAACTGTGGTACACCGACATGAAGGATTATGCCACTGTTCCAGAGACGACGACCATCCCATCGGGCGAGAATGTGGGACCGCTTAACATAAAAATTCAACTTCAATGGCATCGACATGAGCAACAAATGGGTATTGCCGCTTACCATCGTAAACGGCGAAAACTATGGCTACACCGCCCATCCACGTAAGAACTACGCCAAGGCGCTGCTCCGCATCTTCCCCTTTAACGACTATTCGGGCGACTATTCGGGCAGTACGATGAAGATTTTTCGTTACAGGCGACGAGGGCTAACGCCACCGCTAAATCTATCATTCGCGGATATGTGGTGGACGATAAGACCATCTTTTTCTACGCAGGCGACATAGACGAGAGCCGCACCGACCGTGCCAAGTACGAAGGTCTTTGCTCGTTTTAACGGCGAAAAGGAAGGCACGGTAGACTTCTATACCACCAACAACGACCTGAAATTAAAGGTGAACAAGCAGGCCTCGTTTCACATTATCGAGCAAAAAGACGATGTGAAGCCTTATCTCGTGCACCGCCACGTTATCATCAACAACATTAGTTACGATTACGTAGACTACACCTCGGCTCCTGGAACAGAGTTTAGTTGGTCTGTTAGCGGTACGCTCACACTAGAACGACAGATAAATACACAAATACCCGACGAGGACCAAGCCATCGAATGGTAACGTTCCTAGTTGCCTAAACACATTTAGGCGTGTCTTATCAACCGCACGCCTCAACACAGACCCACTCTGTTAAGGCAGGTTCTAAAATTACCTCCACTGGATTTTTAGGCTCTATCTGCGCAGATTTCTATTACCCATTGATGGAACATAGTGAACTATGCGACTGAATGGGTAAGAGGAAGACGCCAGATAAAGGTAAAAAGACCGTGAAGAGCGAACTAAAAAAGGAGAAAAGACGTAAGCGTGGAATTTTTAGAACAGGCCGTAAATCTTTCTTAACCTCCCAACTCTCTTAAAAATAAAATGGTTGATTGTTGTTATAGTAGTAGTCAGAAAGCCATGCTTTATCTCTCAATGGGATGTAAGCATGGCTTTCCCTTGTCCCCACTATCTCGGCAAACTGTTGCACGATAACAACAGCAATACGATTGTTTCGCAGACTAATAAACGTGAAATTACGACGATGTTTCACGTGAATTTATTTTACATCATTGCGTTCGTAAATGTATGTTATATAGCCATGTATGTGTTGCTTTAACTTTTTATAAGCTGATGCGTGTTTTTAGGGTGATTGTAAAATTTTATTCTTTCGGTAACGTTTACGCTTCCCTCTGATAGTTTTTGCCTATGGATGCCTTCAAACGATATGGCCGGAAGTAAAGGTAAGGGCTGCAAAGGGGCGTAAAGGGTCCAAACAGAGTTAAAACAGGGTTTAAGCAGGGGTAGTGCGGGGTTTAGACAGGGGCGATGCAGACTGCTATGGCTGCAAGAAACGCTGCGTAAGGCCGCCATATTCGTCTATGCGGCGATCGCGGAAGAATGGCCACCAGCAGCGTACTTGCTCGCCGTGAGCCAAGTCCACGTCTACAATGGCGCGCTGTTCTTCGGTGTCGTTGGCACGGAAAAGCAGTTCGCCTTGCGGACCAGCCACGAACGAACTGCCCCCAAAAGTTGATGCCTGGCGTTTGTTGCGAAGGGTCTGGCTCAAAGCCAACGCGGTTAACTGCCACCACAGGCAGTCCGTTGGCCACGGCGTATGCGCTGTATGGTTGTCCAAGCCTCGCGTTGGCGTTGCTGTTCGCCTCATCGTCGCTGGCAGCATAGCCAATGGCGGTGGGATAGATAAGCAAGTCGGCTCCGCGCATGGCCATCAGTCGGGCCGCTTCGGGATACCATTGGTCCCAACAAACCAGCACGCCCAATCGGCCAACGCTTGTGTTGATGGGTTCAAAGCCCAAATCGCCCGGCGTAAAGTAAAACTTTCGTAGTAAGCAGGGTCGTCGGGGATGTGCATCTTGCGATAAATGCCTGCCACACTGCCGTCTTTTTCCATCACCACAGCCGTGTTATGGTAAAGCCCTGGTGCTCTTTTCTCGAACAGCGAGGTAACAATCACCACGCCATGCTCCTTAGCCAGTTGGCCAAAAAACTGTGTTGACGGACCAGGAATGGGCTCGGCAAGGTCGAACACGTCTACTTGTTCTTCTTGGCGAAGTACAACGAGTTGTGCAGTTCTTGCAGAACGATGAGTTGTGCGCCCTCCTGGGCCAGCTGGGCAATGCCGTTGGCCAGCCGGTTCATGCTGTCTTGTATGTCGGCTGTGTTGTGTTGTTGTATTATTCCTGTTCTAAGCATTTTTTCTTTGTCGTGGTTTTATGGGTTATTGGCAATCACGCCTTGCGGAAATTGCATGGTAAGGCAGTGCAACGACCCGTGTTGTTTGATAACGGTGCGTGCGTCTATGCCTATGGCTTCGCGGTCTGGGTAGGCTTGGGCGATGGTTTGCAGTGCCTGTTTGTCCTTTTCGGGTTGTGCGTAAGTGGGGCAAATAACGGCTCCGTTGATGATGAGGAAGTTGGCATAGGTGGCAGGCAGACGTTCGCCCTCGTCGTAAATGGCGTCGGGCATGGGCAGGCGCAGCAGTCGATAGGGCATGCCTGTTGATGTGCGGAGGCTCATTAGCTGGTGTTCTAAGGCCAAAAAATCCTCGTATTGTTCATCGTGGCTGTCGTCGCATCCCACATATAACAGCGTATTTTCGGGTGCTGTGCGCACAATGGTGTCGATATGTCCGTCTGTATCGTCGCCAACAAGGTTCCCATGGTCAAGCCACACCACATGTTCGGCCCTCAACGCCTCTTTCAGCCGTTGTTCAATGTCGTCTTTTGTCATAGGTTGGTTGCGATGCGGGGCCAGCAGGCATTGCGATGTTGTGAACACCGTTCCTTTCCGTCGCTTTCTATGGCGCCGCCTTCAAGAACAAAGTCGTTGTGGCTTTCAAGCGTTCCGTTAAGCATTCCCTCGTGATATAGGCTTTGGGTAATGGCGTTGTCTTTGTCGGCAGCAAACTTTTTCGCCCCATCCGTTAAACTTAAAGTCCAGCAGCGTGTTCTGTACTGAAAACCCATTGTTGGTGTTGTTGCCCGTAAGCGTTATGGCGGCATGGTCTCTGGCCCCGTGTCATTGGTTTCGCATTGGTGAAACAGCACGTTGCGCAGGCGTTCCATGCCTAAGTTTCGCATGAGCGTAGCTTTCACCTCATCGGTATCGAGGGGCCACGATAAGCACCTTTTTCGTGTTTGGCTATGGCTCGTGTAAGCTCCACAAAACACCTTGGCTATGTCGGGCAAATGGGTGCCCAGTCGGTTTTTGCGTGCGGTCAGCTAAGCTGCACGCCGCTTTGCTCGTGCCACTCGGCAGGTGAGTAAAGCTTTATGTCGATGTTGTTGGATGTTGCCATATTTATCTTTCTCCTTCGTTTTCATTGCAAGATAGCGTAAAAAGCCAACAAACGACACGTTTGCGAACTTCTTCTTTGTATTTTTGTAGACAATTCATTACTTTATTAAACTTAAAGAACACTTGGCGCGAACCGTGCCTGGCCATACCGGCGCATAACCTTGTGTGTGTATGCGCACTTTGCCTAACCTTCGCACCATAACACATTATATATATATAGTATGACGGTAGAAATGAAAGACGCCAGTCTTGCGTTAGAGAGTAAAAGCCTGTTCCACAACCTTTCGTTTGTGGTTAGTGGGGGCGAGATGCTTTGCGTGATGGGCGAGTCGGGATGCGGAAAAACAACGCTCTTGCGGTGTATATTGGGTTTTTCAGCCCCTGACGAAGGTTCGGTTAGCATTGGCGGGACAGAACTAACGCCCCTCTCTGCGGAGTATATGCGCAGTGTGATGGCCTATGTGCCACAAGAAGTGAACCTGCCTTGCAACACCGTGGCAGAACTTGTGGCTTTGCCCTACCAGCTACGGGTAAATCGCGACAAACGATTTTCTAAGGAGGCGCTGATGGACCAATGGGTGCGACTGCGATTGGACGAAACCTTATACGATAAGCGGATGGCCGAAGTGAGCGGAGGCGAACGGCAGCGCATTATGCTCTCGATGGCCGGATTGTTAGATAAGAAGGTGTTGCTGGTAGACGAACCAACATCGGCCTTAGATGTTGACAGCGCATTGCTTGTTGCGGGCTATCTGCAAAGCTTGGCCAAACGTGGGGCGGCTATCATCGCCGTGAGCCACGATAGGGCCTTTCCGCAGGGCAATGCGATAAAACCTTGATGCTTAAACTAAACAATCAGTAACCCTAAACACGGCTTAAAAAAATGAATATATCCATCATCGGAATGCTCTTGACATTGCTCTTGGTGCTTGTTCCGCTTTACTTCTTCCATTATTTCAAAGTCCCTCTTATTCGCTCTACCATCATCTCTACGGTGCGTATGGTGGTGCAGATGTCGCTTATTGGGCTTTACTTAGAATTTCTTTTCAGCTACAACAGCTGGTTAATCAACGTGCTTTGGTTTTGTGCTGATGGTGCTTGTGGCCTCTGATAACGGCAGTAAACCGCACCCGTATGCGCATGCGACTGATGCTTATGCCCATTGCCGTAGGTTTAGGCGTGGGAGCTTTTGTGGTGTGCATGTATGCCCTTTTCGTGGTGTTGCGCTTGTATAATCCCTTCGATGCACGTTATTTTATACCCGTTGTGGGCATACTGCTAGGCAAACATGCTTGGTGTGAACGTGCTTTCGTTGAGTACATATTATCGCTGGCTTGCAGCGCGAGCGGCAGTTGTATTTCTACCTTTTGGGCAATGGCGCAACACGTTTAGAGGCTTTGACGCCCTTTATTAGGCAGGCCATAGAGAAATCTTTCATGCCTTGTATTGCCAATATGGCAGTAATGGGGCTGGTTAGTTTCCCCGGAACGATGATTGGCCAGATACTTGGTGGTTCGGCGCCCGATACGGCAGTGCGTTATCAGATACTTATTTCGTGTATCACTTTCTGTGCACCCATGCTCTCGCTCGATGGTTACGCTTTACATTGCCCATCGTTTCTCGTTCGACAAACACGGCCGTCTTCGGATGTTTTGAAGGCTGACTAATTGACAGCTGCCAGGTGGTTGACCTAGGTCAACCGCATTGATGTGTGTCAAAGAAACGGCCTTAAAACGCCATTTTTCTACATAATTGTTTGCGCACACAGTTTTTAGGCCGTAACTTTGCATCACGTTTAGCGAATATCGCTTAAAGTCTTTAATAGGACATATTCAGGATAACGCGATGTGAAGATGCATCGAACAAAAACATTAGGATAATTAAATTAGAAAGGAATAAAGTTATGAGAAAGATGGTTAAGAAAATTGTAACGAGCGATAAGTTTAACAAATACTGTGTAAACGTGCTCAAAATGTACAATTACGGCCGTGTAAACGTTCCCGTATAAAAAGAAAATTCATAGGTTTAAATATTAACGAAAGTGGTCGTTGCAACGTTGAAAGGCGTGCAACGGCCACTTTTTCTGTTCTTAGTGGTGCTGCTTTAGAAGCCTGTTTTTCCCATATTATTTAGGCGTATAAGCGGGCATTTTTCGCTAGGATGGAGCGAAAATTAGAGTGAATTTGTAAAATAAAAATAATAATTTAAGATTTTAAGTTCTTAAGTTGATGAGTTTGTGGGTTTGTGAATTTTTCCAGTTTGTAAGTTGATGTGTTCGGGATTTATTAGGCTTTTTGTGAGTTTATAAGTCAGTGAGTTGATTTGTCCCTGCACTTCGTATATGAGAGGAGTGTTTATCTAGGTTTACAGCACAAAGACAATATACCCCTCTCGATTTATAGAGATTTTAAAAGTCTAGATGACTTCGGTGTCTTCTATATCACCAACGTGCGCTTACTAACTGATGTGCCCCTTTATTCAGACTTAAATCGACGGAGGAGTAGGGTGTTGGCGTTGGGCGAATAGAACGTCCACGCTGGGGTTACAAGGCGTGTGCCATTGGAAGAGGGGCTGAACCATTGGGGAAAAATCTCTATTTCTTGTGCAGGGCATGAAACTTTGAGCCAATATTACCACACGTTCTCCTTTCTCGTTCTCGGCCACATCAACCACAATCTCGGCGTGTCCAGGAAAACCGCCCCTTAATAATCACGTCGCCAACCTGAATGTCTGCGGCCCAACAGCGGCCAATGGGTTTGAGTTCTTGGCTTAACGAGGCCGTGCCTGCATACTGAAACACGAGGTTGAGGTACTTTCGAAACGATTGGTAGCCATAGTCGGCCTTCTGTGTTTTTACCCAAGCTTTGTTGTTGCGTATGCGATAACCTTGCGCCCACTTGGCATATTCGGCCTTAAAGCCGTTGGTAAAGTTGAAGTTTATTTTGGCGTATTGCCGCGTTTTCCATAGATACGAGGCTCTAAGAAAGATAATGGCGTCGGCTACATTGCTCATTAGCGTTTTTGCCAAAGTCCATATCTACAACTACTCCTGCGTATTTTTCGCTCTTTTACCTGTCCGTTATAGTAGTGCAAATCGCCTCCGCGGGCTTCAAGCGCAGGTTTCTAGGAAGTGCGCAAAGCTGCCTTCAGCCACGTTCACGCGCTTATAGCCTTGTGGAACAGGCATGCGTGTGGCCAAGTTGTTGGCAACAGGCTGTTTCTCTTCTTCGGTTTTAGCCTGCATGTGCTTGCTGTTGGTTTGCGCGTTACAAGCAGTCAGTGCGGTTAAGGCTGCGATTATCAGCAGCGTTAGGGTTCTAGTATGTTGCATAATGCAGAGTTCTTGGTGATGAGCAGGCGAATGGCATGCCTGATATTGTTTGACATAACGCATGCATCGCGTTTTTATTGTTCGGGTTTGGGGTGCTTTGGGTGTTCATGCTTCTTTTGAATAAGGCAGGGCAAAGAAAGGAATGAAGCCACTTGAGGGTAGGAAGGTTTGTGTGTGGAGTGGGGCTAAAACACCGCACTCTGCTTATTTGTGCAAGCAAAAGTGTGTAATGACCTATTTTTAAAGGCCAATGTTTCCCAACAGCTTTTGCAGCAGGTTTCCGCCTGTTCGTACGATATGGAAGTCCACTGCTTGGTTTTCAATTGCTTTAATCTCTTTCGTGTTGAAGCGACAAAGTGCCTTTTGGCGTTCCAGAGTGTCGCGTGCGGCCGACAAGTCTAATATCTGTCCTTTCAATGATGCATTGGGTGCTTGCAGATGGATGGGCAAGCTGTGGGCTTGAAACATCCGCTTGTCTTCAAATTTCAGCAGAAGGGTTAGGTCTGTGCTGTCTTTCGAACCTTGCAGTTCAGCATGATTCACGATAGCGATGCCCGTGTACACTTGTCTATAAGGCAGGAAATAGGCCACGGTAAAAGGCAAAGCAGCACCAAGGCAATGGTGGCGATGCCATAACGAACAAGCGAAGAGGGTATCTGGCCTACGATGCTGCGCACCTTTTTCACTGCGAAGCTCAAAGCTTCGTTCTTGTTTTTTCTCGTCTTCCATATCAGTTTCCCAGTTCTAGTTGGTTCTTTACAAGTGCAAAATATTTGCCGCGCTTGGCGGTAAGTTCTTCATGTGTGCCCACTTCCACAATCTTTCCTGCGTCCAACACCACGATTTGGTCGGCATCTCGCACGGTAGACAGTCGGTGGGCCACCACAACGACGGTCTTGCCCTTGTAAAACTCGGCAAGGTTTTTCGGTAATGGCACGTTCGTTGTTGGCATCGAGCGCATTGGTGGCTTCCATCGAGAAACACGAACATGGGATTTTTGTACACCACTCGGGCAATGAGTATGCGTTGGCGTTGTCCTTGGCTGATGCCTTGCCCGTCTTGTCCAATCATGGTGTTGTAACCCAGTGGCAGTGCCTCTATGTAATCGGCGATGTTGGCCACGCGTGCGGCTTGGCGTATGCGTTCAATGTCGGGTTCGTCGTCGCTGATGGCGATATTCCTCGCAATGGTGTCTGAAAATAGGTAGCCTTCTTGCATCACTGCGCCGCATTGACTGCGCCACCAACCCAGGTTAAACTCGCTTAACAGCGTGTCGCCCACCCGAATGCTGCCAGACAAGGGTTCGTAAAAGCCTAGGAGCAGCTTAACCAGCGTGGTTTTGCCGCTGCCGCTCGCTCCCACAATGGCCGTCACTTTGCCGTTAGGAATGGAGAGATTGATGTCGGCCAATATGTCGCGCGGGCTGTATAGGTCGTATTTAAAAGAGAGGGCATCTATCATAATCGAGTGGGCGGCGGGTGTTTCGGCAGCGTAGTCGCTATTTGTGCGTGTGGCGTTCTCTTCATTGGCCTCTGTGTGTATCTCGTTCATGCGGTCTAGGCTGATGCTTACGTCTTGCCACGAGTAGATAAGCCGTATGAGTTGCTCGCAGGGCTGTTCAATCTGCCCGATGATGTATTGCACGGCGAGCATCATGCCCAGCGTCATGTCGTCCTGAATAACAGCTGTGAGTGGCCAGCACAGTTATGAGAATGCCCTTTACTTCGTTGATGGTGATGCTGCCAGCCTGCTGTACTTGTTGCGAGGTTAAGCGATTGCAGGTTAACCTTGAAGAGGTCGGCTTGCACGTCTTCCCACTCCCATCGCTTCCGTTGTTCGCATCCTTGCAGCTTAATTTCTTGCATACCGTTAATGAGCTGATAGGTTACGTTGCGGTTGCGCCCTGCTTGTTCGAAGTATTTGTACTAGTTGTTCGCGCTCTAAGAAAGAGTATGATCCATGCTGCGTAAAACCAATGTGCCTAGGAGGAAAACGAGGAAGATGCCTAAATTATAAACGGCCAACACCACACCGAAGACAAGGAAAGTGAAGAAAGAGAAGATCAGGTTGAGGCTGCTTGACGTGAGAAACTGCTCCACGCGGCGATGGTCTTCAATGCGTTGCAGTAAGTCGCCCATCAGCTTAGTGTCGAAAAACTTCATCGGCAGTTTCATCAGCTTAATGAAGAAGTCGGAGATGAGCGAGATGTTGATGCGCGTGGATATGTGCAGAATTATTTTCGAGCGGATAAAATCGATGGCAGTGCGACTGAACAACAGCATCATTTCTGCCAACAACACGAGCCAAACAAAGCCGATGTCTTTTCCACCGATACCCGTATCGACGATGGCTTGGGTGAGAAAGGGGAACACTAGCTGCAACAGCGAACCCAAGAGCAGGCCTAATATTAGCTGGGTGAAGAACCGCTTGTACTTCCTTAGATAGCTCCAAAGAAACTTGGCGCGGTTTTTTGTTGGCACGCTTTCGGTTTCTTTCTGCGAATAAAACAGTTCTGTGGGTTCGAAAAGCAGTGCGATGCCTTTCTCTTCATCGTTAGTTTTGGTGCTGGTCCAATGTTCGCAAAACTCCTCTTTCGAATAAGTGAGCAGTCCTTTGGCTGGGTCGGCCACGTATATGGTGAACTTTTCCCTGCCACGCTTCCTTATCTTATACACCACCACAAAATGGTTTTGGTTCCAATGGACAATGCAAGGCAGCGGCACTTCGTTTACCAACGTGTCGAAACCAAGCCGTCCGCCCACGGTTTTAAGACCAATCGTCTCGGCAGCCTTGCTGATACCGAGCAGCGAAACCCCGTCTTTGCCCAAGGAGCAAAGGTGACGTAACATGTCGCGGTCTATTTTTCGCCCGTAATGGGCAGAGATCATCGCTAGGCAGGATGGGCCGCAATCCATTGCGTCGCGCTGAAAGAGGGCAATCATTCCAGTTAGTCTACGATAACAAAAGGCCCAGTAGAACCCGCTTCTTTTCTTTTGTGTTATCATTGTACAGACAACAATGGTGATCTCGAGTGTCAAAGTATTCTTCGACATCCGCCTCCACAGATAGGAATTAAAAACAATGGCGACAAATTTGATCCGCTAGTTTACTTTTCATCCATTTGGATTCTCCTGAATTCCATTGTATACTTCCATCTGGTTTCAGTTCTCCCAGTTTTCTGTCCTCCGTAAAATCCCAGCATTGCAGTCTGCAAGATGCCGCCGTCGTAATTAATAAGGCACTCGTTCTTCTTATCAGCATAGCAAGAGTTCACAAAACGCCATTTGGAGATCTTGGAAGACTTTCATTCCCACTCAATCAAATCTTTTCATCCGTTTTAGTTCTTTTCAATCTTTTCATATGGGGTGCGTTTTTATATCACCATCTTTGCCAAACCTGATTAAGTGAAATTGTGATTTTATCTTGTTAGTAAATGTTGCCAACCTTTCTAATGCGGAATAAATCCCCCACAAGTTATCTTTGGTGTAATTAAATCTTGCTATAACTTCTATTTCATTATTTATGGCGGAGTTGTATATTGAAAGAATTTTATCGAATGAGCCGCCTAATTGGCTAAATCTTTGTTTTATCGTGATTTTCTTTGTTGCCATCAAGAGTTATTTGTAGACTGCAGTACTACCAAGAGTGCTCATGTCAGCGATTATTTCTTTCGACAAGAGAAAACCATTGGTCGTAAAATGGATGTTTGCTTTTATGTTTTCCTTATTCTCATTTAACTCAAGAATAAGAGGTTTGGCTATTTTTCTGTAATATAGCAGCGGTTCTCCGCCAAAGAAAGACAATGTGAATTTCTTAAGTGATTGTTCTGACAGGATAAGCTTTAATGTGCCTTTTTATAGCTTCTAGAATTGTTGGTGACATGACAGACCCTATGTTTGTTTTCAAAGCAATACCAGCAATTAAAATTACAGTCCAAGGTGGGATTTATAATTAAATGGTATGAATCTCTTTTAAAATCAGCATTGTATTCCATTTCCTTGAGCTTTTCATATTCGTCTACAGAATCGTCAATAATCATTCCTTTATTTAGGAATGCAATATATAGCGTTGGATGAAGAGAGTGCAAATCTTTTACGGCAATTCGTTTTGTCTTATAGAACAATTCTTTTGTCATGATGACATACCCTAAAGTTATAGTATTGCAGAATACTATATGGTTCTTATATGGTATAGGGATGTTATAAAAACTGTATTTCATAATGTATTTCTCTTGTAAAAGGATAGTCTACCCATTCATAGAATCGGTAGGCTATCCATTGCTTTTTTTAATTAGATTCAAACCTTATGGTTTGAACACTTTACGTACAAGCACAGCGGCAACGAGCTCCTTCATACACATTGACGTTGACGTTCTTGTTGCAGTCGGAACTTTCTGAATCGTCTGTTCTCATTTGCGACGAAGCCACCATGCATCAACTCTAATTCGTCACATGACAAAACGGATATTTTCTCAATAGCACGATCTAATTCGTTCATAATCGTTAGGAGAATTTGATTATACCTACTCATTGTTGGCTTTTCGGTTTCCGGCATTAGAGCCTAGCTCTATTCTCTGTTTTATGTATTTTTAAAGGTGAAACCGGCTGTTTTGATGTTTTAAAGCGATAAGAAATTGTAAGCATAAAACTTCGTAATGCCGATTGTGTCCAAGTCTTGTTCGCAATAAAAGGATTTGTTGTCCATGATGTAGGATTCTTTGCGAATTAGATTGTTAAATAGAAATCAATGACCCATTTGTTGTTCTTGGAAATATAGTGAGTCCCTATTTGTGATGTAAGCCGTCCACTAATTCTACGAGTTTGCATAATCCATGGTGTTGCGCCATTCATATTGATATTGGCTTCTATGTTTGATGTTAACTTTAATGTGTTGTGGAGTGATACATATCCTTGTACAATATCCTTTTGGAGGTATCCGTCAGGAATATATATGTATTGTATTCCAAAGTTGGTAGATAAATTCCAAAAATGAGAAAGGCTTGTTATTATCGCCTAAGTTAATCACTGAACTCATGTCTGTTAAAGCATATTCTGATTGGTAAGGCAAATAACACTCATCTGAAACAAAGAAATTTTCTTCTATAACTTTATGATGTACGCGGTATGCAGCGGATAACGAACACCAGGTATTTGTATACGAAAGATTAATTTCATCAGTTTCTTGTGTTTTCAAGAGCGGATTTCCTACAAAATAGAGAAAATCGTTAACTTTAGTCTTATAATTTGTAAGCAAATCGAATGATGGGCGGAATAAATATCTAGAGTACGATAATACGTTCCTTAGAATTACTTTAGGGTATAGCTCAAAGAAAATGAAGGTAACCAGTTGGAGTATCGTTGTGAAATAGTCTGTTTTTTCCCATGCAAAGAGGTTCTTTCTAGTCGTAATCCACAAGTGATAGTTACTTGTTTCCAAGACTTGGACAATGAAAAATGAAGCAGTTAGTGTTTCTCATATCCGTATGTTTCGATGTCGTCATGTTTTAAATCCGTTTCATGTATATAGTCACTTGTACGATTTGTCACGTTTGCCTCAATGCCAGTATTGAGTGATAGACCTGGTTCAAGCTTTAGAACTTAGTTCGCTGTTCACAAAAACAATTTGTTGGTCGCCCTGTTCTCGCTATCTTCTTTCCTAGTAGTCTTGTTAAAATAAAATTAGTAATAGTTTCTTCAGACTCATTTTCTTTGTCGTATAAGCAATTAATTGATGTTTGCAGTGTGTTTCTTTTGTTTTTAGATGTCCAAAGGTGAGTTAGTTGTATCAACGACAGTTTTGTTGTTCTACTTATAAGAGTGTTTGCAGTGTAGCGAGCATATTTGTCTGTTCTGTACTCTTGAAAGAACTCGTTTTTCTTGTGGTTTCTTGTCGTTTAAGCAAAATTGTTTTCACTGAATGAAAGGCGGTGTTGCTCACAAACCCACTTGCCCAAATGTCGCAATGCAATTATTGGATCTTAAGTTTCCATCAATTGTGGATCTTTGAAAGGAAAAAGGGCTTGTTGGTCATTTCGTAAGTAGAATGGTGTTTCAACCCAGTCTTTGTCCCATTTTGTGTGGAAAAATGGGCGTATGCTTGCCATTTATTATTACCATATAGTACAGCAAGATGGCCATTTTGTAGCACTGATGTGTTTAAATCGCAATTAAAAGGCTTACCCAAAATAGAAAGTGTATTTTTGGCTGATAGTGTAATTCCTGTTTGAATTCGTTGATATACATTCACAACTCCACCTGCGGCTTCGCCTGAACTAGATGCTGTTCTTCCGAAAACAACTTCTATTTTGCTAATATCAGCTGCATTGATTAGTGATAGTTGATCATTTGCATTTACTTTCTTTATACCATTGATTCTTATTTCTGCGGGTTTCCCATCTATAAGCACTTGTTTTCCTGTAACCTGTATTCGTGGTATTCTTGCAAGTGCATCGTAAGCAGTGTACATAGCTATTGATTTTCCTAAGCCTCCGTGTTGCACATAGAAAATCATTTTTCCTTTCTCTGGTTTAATGGAACTGGCTTTAACTATCACTTCACCTAGTTGGCGGCTGTTGTTTAATCGGATAGCCTTTTCTAACATCTGTGTATGCGGTCTATAACAAAATTCTTCTTGATAAACTATTTTTCCCAAAAAACTGGCAACAAGTCGATAAGGTATGTTATAAGCACCTTTAAATTGTGCCATACCTAAGCTGTCAGATGCACAATCAGCACTGGGGGCTAGTGTATCATTCATAGTGTATAAAATACAATTCACGTTCTCCATAGGTGTTAGGTTGACACTATCTGTACAGACAACTTTAATTGTTGGCTTCATTGCAAAATCAATCTGTGCGCAAAGTCCACAACTGTATGAAATGTATAGAGCGAGTATGTAAACCATTCGTAAATCCATATAGGCTAAGATAATGGTGGGTAAAATAATGTTTGAATGTCAATAGAGTTTGGTTTTATATGATTTATCGACAAGTATTTAGAGAAGATCAAATGGTTAGTAACACTTTAACTTTGTGTATAGTTATATATGGAAGTGTTGTTGGTTTGTCAAACTTCCTCTACAAGGATTGTCATTTCTTTTTATCGATATCGGTTGAAACCTTATAATTTGCAATTTAAAAATAGACACATTTCAAGTAGAGTTCCCCTTGTTCAACCTTAGAAGATTGTGTTCTTTGAACAATGCATTTTTGCAGATTTTGGCTATTCAGTACAAAATATTGTATTGTGATATTCTTCCACAATTTGAATTAATAATTCCTGTTTGCGGCTTTAGTTACTTTTACTTGTTGTGTTATAAAGGTATGCCACATCCTCCCTTGCAGGACTCTGTGACTGCATGTTAATATGCAAAATTTACTAACTTTGTTTGTATAATCCAACTTATTTGTGTTAAATGTTGTATATATCAGGTTGATTTGTTCAATGTGCCTTCTTAATAATGTTTAATCTAATTTCTCCATACAGGTGTTTATTTTGCGAATCTGGAAGTGTCGTTCTCGTTTTTGTTCACTTTTATTTGTTTTCCATTGTTGTTATGCTATAGGTTTCATTGACAAACGTGATGCATTGCGTGTTATGTTGTCACCTCACCACTCCCGCATCGTTATCGGCATTATCCATTTGTTTTTGCAGGTTGCGCACTTTTCCTTTCCTGAAGCTATATCTAAGGGAGAGCTGCACAAGGCTATCTTTATATTTGGCAAACTTGTATGTGGTGGCACTGATTAGTTCGCTATTCATTGTCGAAACCGTGGTGGCGGCCGACATGAAGGGATTGTTTATGCTGAGGGTGCAACGTAAGCGGTGGAGGTTGTAATAGGCACTTAGCTGCAAGTTGGGTGCTGTGCGCGTCTTTGTTTGGTTGAACATGGTGGTGATAGCCGAACGGAAGCTGGCTTGCAAACCCCATTTGGGGCGGTCGTAGCTGGCAGACAGGCTGCCAATCACGTCTGTATAGGTGGTGAAAAAGCTTAACCCATTGTTGATGTAGCGGTTAAGTGTGAGCCACCCCGACAGTCTCAAGGATTGCGAAAAGAGGTTCTGGCTGGCGTAGAGGCGCATTTGCAGGTGGGTGAAGCTGTGCTGATTTGCCGATGTATAGACGAACATGTTGGTTGCGGCATCATATACGGGGGGATTGTTTGTGAAGGATGTTGCTGTAGTGCAGGGTAGGTGGACGAAGCCCAGTACGGTTTCCCGCTTCTGAAAGCTGCTGAAAGCTGGTTGATGAGGCCTGATAGGGCTTGAGATGTGGGTTGCCTTGCCACACCCGTATTCTGACTGCGTTTGGACGAAGCCCGACAGCATGGCCAATTGTGGCTCCACAGGGTTGATGCCGAGATAATATTGCAGCCTGAATGTCTTTGAAAGCGGGTAGGATAGTGTGAGGGAAGGTCGAAAGAAGTGGTATTGCGCCACAATACCGTCGTTCTTCATGCGGTAAAACGAATAGCCCCACCACCGAATAGGCCAATTTGCCCAGCATTCCGCTTTAGTTCTGCGTCGTAGTTGTTGAAGTTGAGCGAAGTGGGGTCGTTGCTGTGGGTTGACAAACGTAAGTCGTTGTTGGTTTGGATAGGCGATTGTGCGTGCCGATGGTAAGGTTTGGAGTTGCTTAGACAACGGTTGCTTGAAGATAACCTCGCCGATAATCGACTTGTGTTTGCCGTCAACGTCGTAGGCATTGAGAATGCAGACGTGCAGCGGCATGGTATGCCTGCTGTAAGCCCTGCGATAGTCGCTGCCGATGTAGGTTGCCGTGAGGTTACCAGCAGGTTTGCTTTTGCTAGCGAATTGCTTGTTCAGGTAAAAGGTCTGATGAGGGCGTTGCGCGTTCTGTCCCTAGTGAGCAACGCTTCGAGAAGAAAGGCGCGCCGTTGCTTTGCGCGTAATGGCTTTTGCGAAACATTTTCGGGCTGGCGCGATGTGGCGTAGTGGGCTACGATGTTGAAGAAAGAGATTGCGCGTGTCTAGCAGTTTGTTATACCTCCAAATTTCCACGCCGCCGTTGCGATAGCGGTAAGCCTTGTCGTCGCCTTTGGTGTTGGCGTCAATTCGTTGGCAGGGTAACGCCAGGTTTTGTCGCTGTTGTTGAACACGCCACCACGCTTTTATAGCCCGTCCCATGGTGATGGCGAGTTGCGTTTCTGCCCAACAATCTTCAAATAGGCGGCGTTGCCTTGTTTGTGGTTAAGGCATGGGCGACTGCACGCCGCCTTGCATCCCTTCGTATCCCCGTTTGGGTGAACTAACACAGCGGGCCACGCCATCGCCTAAAACGATGCCAGGGTTGTCGATGTATTCCACCCCTGGCGATGTCTTGTGGTTGCAGGGCAGCAAGGTCGACTGTTTAGAAGGACGCCATTGATGCGTATTACGCAGTGCACCGCCTTCTGCGAAGATAGCGTTCGTCTTCATCAAGTCGAATTGAAGGTCGGTAACGCCATGTCGTTGCAGCACGTCGGTAGGGCATCGGTGCTTTTGTCGCTTTTATGCGTCCGAGGGTGAAAACCCACCCTATCGGCTTCCCTTTTGCAGCGGTTAGCAGACACGGATAACTTCACCTAGCTGCACGGTGTCGGGTTTTAAAAGAAGTTCGCCTAGGTCTATGTCTTTGTTCAATTCTACGATAGTTCGCAGTATAGGTTTATAGCCCACGCTGGTTATGCGTAGATGATAGGAGGCAGGGGGAAGGCTGTTTAAGGCGAATTTACCATCTTCGTTACTCGCAATAGATGCCTTTGCGCTTACTCCATCGGCTGCTAATAAGGTTATTTGCGCTGCCTTTATGGGTTTTTGTGTTGTGTTGTCCTTATCCTTCCGCTAATGGAGAAACTTTGGGCACAAAACCATCTGTATGGCGCACAACAACACGAGGCATAGCTTTTTGCGGAGCGAGAGAAAAGCTTGTGCCTGCGAACGCATAGCGTTCTTCAACATGCGGTTGTCTGTCTTTTTTGTGTGGGTCATTGTAGTTGATGCTATTATTCAACGCCTGTCTTTTGGTCTGAACTCTTTAAGCGGCTGTCGCGTTTCAGCTCTTTGGGGTTTCCGCTTTTAAAGGCATAGGTTATGTCTAGGCCGAAGGCCCCAGCCGTTAGATAGTTGGTTTGCGAACGGAGGAAAATAAGGAGATGTTGCTCAACCAACAGCTCGTTGTACTTTGGAAAGGCGAGTCGACTACTACCCTTGTATTGAGCGAACCTAAAAGCAAACGACTTGTTATTGCTAGCGACGAGATGGAGAATGCGTGATTTTCGCCCTTATCTCAGCAGGGTAGTTGCATGCTGCAAGGCGATTGTCCAGTTCTTCTTTTTAGTATGTCGCACATCAGCGCAGGTTGCATGGTGTTGGTTTTGTCCTAAAGTTGTTCGCTTTCTTGCATTATACCAGATCGATATTTCCAGAGAAGGTGAGCGAAAATCAGCGGTAGGGACGGTAATTGTGAAAGGTTCGATTGAAATCACGCAGAAGGCTATATTTTGATATTGGGTGATGAGCTGTTTTGGTGAGTGTCGTATCGAGGAAAGGAGCATGAGAGTGGTTTATCCATTTGTAATGTAGGCTATAAGAGAGGAAAAGCGTGTTGGAGTAAAGCAATACGATGTTTCCAGTGTGTGGTGTGAGTTTTTCAGCTGTGGGTTGCCCTCAGCCGCCAGATGTGCGACACAATAGCCTGTAAAAAGGATTGAACATGAAAGTATGCTTGGGCGTGTTGGGCAGCATCTGTAATTAAGCGCCAACGAAGAGCTTTTGCCCTGATAGTATATGCCTGCGCATGGTAGGACATAATGTTTTCTGCCAGCAAAGTTGTACGCCGTTTGTCTTGGATATTGCATCTTTTAAGTCGCCATATTCCACCTTAGCGAGGCGTCTAGGGTAAGTTGCCCACACCAAGCGAAATAGGATGCGTGCGCAGCCGATACGTTTTGTGTGTATTTCAGATGCTGTTGTTGTAGGCTCCTGTCACATCGTCTACCCATCTCTCCATCTTTCAACATTCTGTGCGAAGATTGATGTCGCTGCTTCGCAGTTTGTTTACCGCCAATGAGCAACGTTGCGTTGTCGTTGTTAAGCAAATTGAGGTCACCGACAAGCTCGTGCTCGTACAGTCCGCCGCTTTGTTTTGCGCCTGGCTCTGCGCTCGTTGTTACAAATTGCTGTAGGTTGCGTAATATTGCACCGGGCGTCAGTTTATCGGTAACCTCACAACCCAATGTCGTCCGTCTTGCGAAAAGAGGTTTCGATAGATGATATCTGCTTCGGCAGTGCCGCTGTGTTCTTTGTTTTCAGAGTCGTAAGCACTATGTAAAGGCAGTTGTCCTTGTTCGTTAAAGGTTTGTTGCTACAGGGTGTTTAGTTGGTTTGTTCTATCAAGGCGTGTCCGTCTAGGTACAGTGTGTTCAGCGTGTCGGGCCTCCATTGCAGCATGCCCCTTACGATGTGTTTCTTCCAATCGCCGTCGCCAACACCTTTACCGTTGTATTCGCTATTGTAGACCCGCGCGCGCATACCGCTCTTTGATGCTGCGGGCTGCTCTCGTTGACCATCAAGAGCGTAGCTATAACCCAGCGAATAGTCTATGTTTTTGTACGTTCCCATGAGATTGAGGCCTGCATTGGCTCTTGGTTGGGTGTTTGCCCCGGCGTTAAGGGTTAGGGCATAGTTGTCGAAAAGCTGCTGGTTGGTAACGATAGTTGATTATCGATCGCCCAGCATCGCCGCCATAACGGGCGTTTATGCGGTCGATAACTTCAATCTTTTCACCGGGGTAACGGGGATGGATTGTGTGCGGCCTTGAGCGAAGACTGAGCAATGCGATAAGGATGTGGCATTGAGAAAGATGGAGAAAGAGGGTGCTGCCCTTCACTGTAATATTGTCGTTGGCATCAACATTCACCAACGGAACGCGGTTAAGGGCGGCAAAGCAGGTTGGTGGATTGGGCGGCAAGGTCTTTCGATAGGTCGTATTCCAAATCCGTGTGTGTGTTATCTTGATAAGACGTTTTCGCCCCACAACCGATACTTCGCCCAATACGCTGGCATTGCCGGAGAGTGTGGTGCAGTCGTTTTGTCTGCATCGAGTGTTATGTTTTCTTTGTGATTGACGTAGCCTACATTGCTAAACAGCAACTCGTAATTTCCTGCTTGGAGTGGAATTACGCACTTGCCGATAGAGTCGGAGTAACATATCAAGCTGTCTTTCGCTCCGTTAACTTTGATGTTAACGAAGGGTAGAGGTTCTCCACTAAGACCGTCGCTCACGATAAGGGTCAGCTTTTGTTGTGCCTCTGCCTTCTCAACATAAACTGAAAAACAAAGGAACATGAGCAATAGATATATACTTAATGTTTTCATTTGTCGTTGGGATAAGGAATGAAACGGGAGTGTTGATAGCCTGTTCTTTGTGCAAGACGCCCTAAATGCGATGTTTTTGCATCGCCGTTGTCGGTGCATAAATGGTTATATCATGGGATGCAGGAAACCATTCCGCATCTTTCTAGGCGTGTGATAAGGTGTTACACCTTGCAAATATATGAATTTTCTCCATATGTTCCAAAATTAAATTTTAACACGTTTGCGGCGCCAATGCCTTTAACCCCTCATTGCATTTTGCGTTTTTGAGGGTGTGCCTTGCTGCCTGTTCCTGTTGTTGGTAGTGTCTGGCTTTCAATGGTGATGGATGGCACTGGTCGTTTGGTAGCAGTAAGGTGGGATAAATGTGGCCCTAATATAGCTTATTTGAAGTGCAGCCTGTGTTGACGAAATGAAAGCCATGTGTGTGTGGTATGAGCGAGTTAGGCTGCTACCTTGCACCGTATTTTCGGCTTTTAATTTGTTGTTACGCGTATTTTGCTACCTTTGTTGCATGAATTTCTGACTTTGTTTGATGAGTAAATGCCGCATCAAACAAATCTACTTACTATGTTTATAAACGAAGATACAATTGAACAGCATTTATGAAAATCAGAAAAGTATATGGTTTGGCGTTATTGGCGTTGGCTGGCTGGCTGTAGCTTGCAGTCATCTAAATGTAGCAGGTAGTTGAGTCGCGTATGCGTGCCTACCAGGAACAGGAAGGCGGGCAGAATAGTTCGAGAACGAGAACAGCATAGATGCAGAAAATAGCAAGGAAAGCGAAGTATAAGGCTGCTTGATGGGCTAGAAGTGCCAGGAAAACTGACCGACAGAGCTGAACAGATATTGAAACGAGTGGGTCTATACGGTATCGTATAACAGCGCACCTGCCTCCAATTGCGGGCGTGGAGGCTTTCACAGGGGCGATACCGAGGGACATGGGCTGGCGGGCGCGTTAGTTTCGAGAAGATGCAGATGCCGATGCCTAGGGCGTGGATTTTGATCACGCTAGTGAGTGGTTACGACCGCGGACACCTTTATCCATCTGCCGATAACGTTGATGCAATTGCGCAAGAACAATCGTTTTGCTTACGAGATGTGTCCCGCAAGACCATAACCTGAACGTTGGCGATTGGCACGAGCTGGAAAAATCTATGGCAGTGGGCTAAGACGTGCTAGCGGCACTATACGTAGTGGCTGGTCCGTGTTGTTTAAAAGGGGAAACATAAGACTATTGAAAAGAACTAAGGTAACGGTGCCGAGAGGCGTTTTTAAGGTGAGGGGTATGGAAGGAAAGCCCACGGCCACTGGCTTTTATTTATCGTAACGAGTCGGGAATAGGGCCCAAAAGCTATTATGTGAATACCATCGACGACGTGGAACGCATCACAGGGCATCGACTTTTTCCTGCTCTGCCCGACAACGTGGAGAACGAAGTGGAGGCAACAAGCAGTTTGGAAGCTGGAAGGATGGTAAAAGAATGCTGAAAGTTTTGCTTTTTAGGTTTTAGACGAGGAGGTGTTTGAGCGTTTATAAGGGGTAAGGGAAATAGTATTACCTTTTGTTTGTTAGGAGTTAAGGCGATAACTTTTTAGTTTTGAGGATGCTTTTCTCGTTGCGGAAAAAGAAGATTTGTGCTACATGAGAAACAGTTGTTTTATGCGAATTAATGTAGTAAATTTGCAAACACTTATGCAAAAACTTGAAGTAGATATGAAAACGAGAAAAGTATTTTATCTGGCAGTGGCCTTTTACTTATGTCGATCGGCCTTTGGCTTGCAGCCCAGGCAAGTCGAAAGTGGGTGTGTGCAACCTCTTCAAGAGCAACAGGTCGTTAAACAACACCTGTATGAGGGCGAAGACAGTGTTCAAGATACCATTACACACAGGTGTACTTTGGGTGCAGAGGAAGGGCTGGGGTCCACTCTGAAGTGCCTGGTAAACTGACCGATAGGCCCGAACAATTGTTGAGGCGCGTGGCTTATATGGCATCGTATAACAGCGATTTTGCGCATACCAAATTTGGGTGGCATGGCAATTAACCGCCGACATACAGGAGGGAACCAACGAACGTAAGTGGCATTAGCTTTCAGAAGACAAGGAGGTGTGCCCTGGCCAGGCTGCTGATGCTGACTACGTAAAAAGTGGCTACGACTGCGGACACTTTTGCCCCTTCGGCCGACAATTTTGGGATGCAATCGCACAAAAGCAATCGTTTCTGCTCACCAACATTTGTCCGCAAGACCATAAGCTGAACGTTGGCGATTGGAAAGAGTTTGGAAGGCCAGTGCAGAAAATGGGCTAAAAAGTGGCTGCATCTACATCGTTGCGGGCCCTGTGATGATGAAAGGCGAACATAAACCATCGGAAAGAATAAGATAACTGTTCCTGAGGCTTTCTTTAAAAGTGGTGCTGTGTATGGAAGGCGAGCCAAAAGCTATCGGCTTTATCTATCGTAATGAAGGAGACAACCGCCCTAAAAGCTATTACGTGAAGACCATCGACGACGTGGGGAACGTCATCACAGGATCGACTTTTTCCCCGACTTTGCCCAATAAAGATAGAGGACTAGTGGAGGCACGAGTAGCTTGACGATTGTGAGCTGGTAGGCCTGCTAGGCGGTAGGAGCTTGTTGGGAGATTTAAACCTTAGGTTTTTGAGTTTTGTGGACTGGTAGTTAGGGCAGTCCGTAATGCTGGCGTGCGTAAATTATTGGTGCTATTCCGCTATGTGCTTTGGTTTTTGCATGCGTATTTTTCGACACTTTACCATAGAAAGTGTTGATTTACGATTGCCCGTGCATTGAAGTCGTCTTGACTTTTAATGTTTATATATCCATTAAGAGGCGTTTGTTCTCTGGTGATGCCAACACAAGATAAACACCCTTCTCATACACGAAGTGCAGAACAAATCAAACCACCGGGCGGATAATCTCACGACAGATAGATTTCTGAACACATCAACTACAAACTGGAAACCTCACAAACTCATCCACTCAAATCTTAAAATCATTATCTTTTTATTTTACATTGATTGCTCTAATTTTCGCTCCATTCTAGTGAAAATATAGGCCCTAATGTAGGTAAATCGCCCCTATTTCTAGCCTTTCACGCTCACAATATGTTCAATTTTAGAAAGCTACCTGCATTTTTGCACCATTTTTGCTCTTTCTAGTTTGGTTACAACCCATGATTTTTGCAGCCCAAAACCCACTTTTAGACCCCAAACCCCCACTTTTTAACGAGCCATTTTACTCTAGCCATGTATTTTCATGGTTCTTAAAAGGCTTTTGTTTATACATTTGCTGTGGATGTTTATGCTTGCCTGCGTTTAGCACCATTTTGCACTGCATTTAGCACCATTCTACCTGTGCATTTAGACCAACGCACACATTGGCACCAAAACGCACTGCGTTGCTAGCACCAAAATGCACTGCGTTTAGCGGCATATCTGCACTATATTTTGCTATAAACAGCCCAGCCCAAAAAGTTGGCAAAATGGCGACTTTAAACCAATATTCATTTCACTGTATTCACTATCTAACCTCTTTTTGCATCAAACAAACCTTCGCGAGAATCGATTTTTGCAATAGTGAGCGATTGGTGGATAAAAAGGCAGCTCATAATGTTAAATTTATTACTAAAAACTATACAAAAAGGATTATGCCGTAAACACGCGCGAGTGGGCAACGACACAGAAAAACACGTAGGCTTACGGCAACGCCAGCGCGAGCGGTGCTGGGGATGTTGCTCACCACCAAAGCGTAGGCGACATCATGGGAAAAGCGGAAGTAATCTGCCATTGACAGCCAGGCTTTCAACTTGTAGAGAACACATGGAATAACTTCCGCCAAGTAGCCTTCTGAAACATAATCACGTTTTGCCAAGCAGACAACTTTGGGGCAATATTTCAGGTGTTTTATCGTATCCTCGTCTAGTACTTTGTACGCAGGCAGAATGTTTATCTTGGTTTTTACCACACAAAGAAAATAAACTCCACCCAATTTATAGAACCATTAAAAAGTCAAGACAACTGCATTACGATTTTTTCCCAGCTTAGGTTGTACTTTTTGGGCTTTGGGCACTCGTTAACAGGATGACTTGTTAACTAACCCCCTAATATTTTGCCGTATCAATAGAAATTAGTAACTTTGCACTTTAATAACATAAAGCTAATTTAGCGTGAAAATAAAGGAAGTGCTACGTGCCCTTGAACAATTCGCGCCCCTGCCCCTGCAAGAAGGATTTGATAATGCCGGCTTGCAGGTTGGATTGACAGAGGCGGAAGTATCAGGGGCTTTATTGTGTCTTGACGTGACTGAAAAGATTGTGGATGAGGCTGTGGACAAGGGCTGCAACCTGATTGATGCACACCATCCGCTTATCTTTCGTAAGCTGGCACAGGTGTCGGATGCCAATGCTGTTCAGCGAACGGTGATGAAAGCCATCAAAAACGACATTACCATTGCTGCCTTGCACACCAACATTGACAATGCACGAGGCGGCGTGAACTTTAAAATTGCCGAGAAGATGGGACTGCTAAATGCAGACTTTTTTGGGGCGCGAAAGCGTGTAGAGACCCTTAACGACAAGGGCGAAAGCGTTAGTGTTGAAGGAGCTTCGGGCGTGATGGGCGTGTTTGAGCAGCCTTTGGCAGCCGACGATTTCGTGATTTTGCTCAAAAAAACGTTCGATGTGGAGTGCGTGATGTGCAACCAGCTGTTGCGCCGGCCTATCAGTAAGGTGGCCATTTGTGGCGGTTCTGGATCTTTTTTGTTGCCAGACGCCATCGCAGCTGGGGCAGATGCCTTTGTAACGGGCGAGATGCACTACCATGATTACTTTGATCATGAACAGGAAATACAAATTGCCGTGATTGGACATTACCAAAGCGAGCAGTTTACCAACGAGATATTTAAAAACAATAATCGAGGAAAGGTGCAAGGGCGTGAAGTGCATTCTGACGCAGACCAACACCAATCCCATCATCTATTTATAAGTTATGGCAAAGAAAGAAATTACCGAACTGTCGGTGGAAGAGAAACTTAAAGCGCTCTACCAGTTGCAAACAACGCTCTCGGCAATTGATGAGAAACGTGCGCTGAGGGGCGAATTGCCCTTGGAAGTGCAGGACGGAAGACGAGATTGAGGGTCTCGAATATTCGCGAAGACAAAAATTCGCAGGGAAATTGACGACTTCTCAAGGCCATTTCGCAGAAAAAGGGCTGAAATAGCTGAGGCTGAGGCTAGCGTGGAACGCTATAACAGACAGCTTGACGAGGTGAAGAACAACCGCGAGTATGACACGCTGAGCAAGGAAATTGAGTTCCAAACGCTTGAAATAGAGTTGTGCAACAAGAAGATAAAGGAAAGCTCTGGTAGATTGACGAGTACGAACGCGAACTGGAGTGTGACGGACAACAGATATATGACCGCGAACACGACTTGCACCAAAAGCGTAATGAGCTGGACGAGATTATGCTCTGAAACGAAAGAAGAGGAAGAAAACTACGCGATAGAGCACGTGACTTGAGACGAAAATCGAGGCGCGACTGCTGAGCAGCTTTAAACGTATTCGTAGGAACGCACGCTAACGGATTGCATAGTGTATGTTCAACGTGATGCTTGCGGCGGATGTTTCAACAAAAATACCGCCACAGAGACAGCTAGACGTGAAGATGCACAAGAAGGTTATCGTTTGCGAGTATTGCGGGCTGCATCATCGTAGACCCTGAGTGGCTGGCGTTAAGAACGATCAGTCGGCTGCTGCCGAAAAGCCCTGGGCGCAAACGCGCATCCGTAAAACAAAAGAAGAGACGGAACAACGCGGGGAGTGAGGACTTTCGCGTGAGGATTTTATCGTGAAAGCTTGGTTGTCTAGGGTGTTAGAATGTTCTTACTAGGCATGAGCGTGTTTTGATTTAGTCTGCCAGCGCGTTAAAATCAAATCTATTCCATGCAGATTCTGCATCTTTTTGGGCAGGCAACTGGCGGTAGTGACCCATAAGGTAAGCTCCGATACACAACCACGAGGCGTGTATGGAGCTTTGTTTTATTGTTGGCTAGAGTCTCTCATTGCCCTTTTGGGCATTGGCTTGTTAGCCTTTGTTCTTTGCGTAAGCAGTGCCGTTTGTTGCTTTCGCTGCACGCCTTTTGTCGCAGCTCTTCTTGCAGTCTTGCTTTGCGGCCTTGTCGCATTTCTTGTTGCATTCCTTCTGTGTCGCACGCGTAAAGCATCTTTCTTGCAAGCTGCATCTTTCTGCAAGCAGCATCTTTCTTGCAGCATTCTTTGGCGGCAGCATCTTTCTTGCAGCAGCCCTTCTTACCTGCCTTTGTCGCATTGTCTGGTCTTAGCCTGTCGCATTTCTTGGCTGTTGCTTCACCTCTGTGCGTTAGGCAAAAACCTATTGCAACTGACAAAAGCGCTGCGCTGAAAATGATTTTCTTCCTTACTTTTAACTTTTTGTTTTTGTTTTGAAATAGTGATTTTGTCGGCGCAAATGTACGAGTTTAAAATGAAACGGCAACATTTTGTAGCAAAAATTAGCAGTTCAGCAATTTGTTTGCCGACGAAGATTTGTGGTTGCGATGTGTTTTGGGCTATGTTGTTGGTTTTGCGCGTGTTATGTGCGTTCCCCGTTGTTGGCTAGCGGTACCGTTCAGATGCGTTTTTCGGCTCGGCATCTTTATGTTAGGTGAGCGTTTTGTCGCACAACCGCCTACATTCCGCGTTCCTTATATATCCTTTCTTTGGCATCGTTAATCTCCTTGAACTTCTTTTCGGCCGCCAAGCGTATGTCTTCGCCCAGAGTTGCAACGCGGTCGGGATGGTGTTGTAGGGCCATCTTGCGATAGGCGGCCTTCACTTCGTCGTTGGTAGCGTTGGGCGAGATGCCCAAAACCTTGTATGCCGACTGCGTATCGTGCTTATCGAGGTTGAACATCGAGTCGAGAATGCGCGCGTCGAAACCCAACCACTGCGCCAAATTGCGAAGGGCTTTCACCTCGCTGGGGTCGATGCACCCATCGGCTTTGGCCAGTTCTGCCAGAAAACTAAGCAGTTGCAGACGCTGTGCGCTGTCATGCTGGGCGGCGATTTGAAGCAACTGTCGCGTATGACGCCCTCGAAAGCCATTGCACCCATTTGTTTTTGCTGGTCGAAAATGTTGCGGATGATGCTGTCGCCCTGCTCTACGGCCACCTCGCCAAAGTTCCTTCGCAAGAAGGAACGTAAGGTTTCCATTTCCGAGTGCATCACTTTTCCGTCGGCACGAATGATGTATGCCGAGAGCACCAGCAACGAAAAGAGGAACGAATTGCGTTCGCCTTGCTGCCGCTGTTGTTGATTGATGGAGGCGTTGTGTTGGTAGAAGTTGGCTGTTGAGCCGCCCGTATTCCAGGGTTGTCCATTGCGGTCGGGTTCGTTAACTTGGTCTCCAGCCCCACGTCGAAGAGTGCGCCGAGCACCAATCCTGCTAATCCGCCAAGCGGTCCGCCAGCGATAAAGCCCAAAAATCCGCCAATCCATTTTCCTATTGCCATAAGTGTAAGTCTTTATATGTTGTCATTTTAGAATGTGTTTTGTGCCGCTCGGCGTAACATTTTACCATTTCAGCGTGCCGTATTTCTGCTTATACCACATCTGCCATGCGTTGATAAGGTTTTGCCAAACCACGTAAGCGCAAGGCGCGATGGATGCTATGGGATTGAGAAAGGCGATGGTGAGCCATATTCCCACAACGGTATTCTTCTGTCCCAAGGCTTGTCCTGCGCTGATGCTGTCGCCATAACGATGGCCCACGGCCTTGCCTATTGAGAACAACAAGAGGCTGATGACGAGGGGCAACAACAGAAGTAGAGCCAAAATCGTGCCATAAACTTGGGTGGCGAGGATGTTGCGGATGGTTAGTCCCATGATGATGGAGAGGTTGAACCCCCAAAGATAAAAGGCTAAGTTCTTGGTTTCCTTGATGCGCGCAGCCACTTTCGGCAGGAATTTTCGTGTGAGTAGGGCCAGGCAAAGGGGCACGATAAGTACGAATGTGATGCGCCGAAGTATCATGACAAAGGCTGTTAGGAAGGTGATGTCTGCACTTTTTTCAACCATTGGGAAGAATAAGGGGATGATAACCGACGTAACCACGTTGGCTAGGATGGTGTAGATGGTGAGCGAGGCGATGCTACCGCCAAGCCGTTCGGTGATAACGGGGGCCGCTGCCGCTGTGGGACAGATTACGCAAACGAAGGCTCCTTCTAGCACAAGCTTGGCCATTGGGTCGGTGGAATGTAAGATGGCCAACACCAATAAGCCCGAAAAAGAACAATGCGAATGGCTTGCAGTATGAAGTGCCAGGCTCGCGGTCGGAGGTCGCCCAGCTGTATTTTGCAGAACGTGATATAAAGCATCACGAAGATAACCACGGGGAGAAGTTTCACCAAAAGGGCCAACCACGTTGCCAATGGGTTGAAGTGGGGCGATGCGCGAAAACAAAAGGTAGACCGCAGCACCGATAACAAGACCGCTGGGCAACGTCCATTTCTTTAAGAAAGCAATGATGTTCATGTGTGTATTATATATAATGTACGCGCGCAACTATAGTTCGGTATAGTGTGGGAGGGCGGGTAAGAAGGTGTAGCTGTTGTCGGTGTAGTTCATTTTGCAGCAGATGTGTTGCAGTCCGTTGCTCACCACGAGATAGTCTACGTGCAAAAGCATGTTGTAAACGGTTATTTGGTCGAACACCTTTTGCGTAAGTGCGATGGTGGGTGCCTTGTATTCGAGAATCATTTGGGGCTTCAGGTCGCGGTCGTACAGCACGCTGTCGGCCCGAAGGCTTTTGTCGCCGATGCTCAACGCCACCTCGTTGGCCATCAACAACTGCGGATAACCCTTGTGATGAATAAGCGTAATTAACGAAGTGTTGCTCACCCATTCTTCGGGAGTGCGGCTACGTGACTTGCCACGAGAGTGGATCGAGACACGAGTGGGGCGCGCCTTCGTGCCCTCCACTTTTATTGCATACGAGGGTAGGTTTAGTGAATACATTTTGTTATCTTTGCAGTGTAAAGCGCAATAAAGCTTAACGGTAAGGGCGCGGCAAGACTGGCTTGTCGCTGTTTGCCGTGTGCCTTATGGTGCAAAGTTACTAAAAAATGTGGGCGGCGGTGCGTTTTCTTTTGCAACTTGTTGCCCTGCACTCATCATTAACAAGAACCCTTTCATGGCAGAAAAACGAACCGCTCTTGGCCCCGAAGTCACTCATTAAAGACATTAAAGGCGCGAAACTTTTTCGCCCGTATATGTGCTCATGGGCGAAGAGTCGTATTATATAGACAAGATTGCAAGCTTGCTCGAAGAGACGGTGTTGCAACCGCAAGAGCGCGATTTTAACCAAGACATCCTCTTTGGCGTTGATACCAACGGGGTGCAGGTGGCCGACCTTTGTAAGGCTTATCCCATGATGGCCGAACGGCGATTGGTGATGGTGAAAGAGGCGCAGAACCTGAAATTGGTAGACGCTTTGGCCAAATACTTGGAAAATCCCGTGCAAACTACCATCCTTGTGCTTTGCCATAAGAATGGTACTATCGACAGAAGAAAGAAACTTTTTGGCTCGCGCCGAGTCTATTGGCGTTGTTTTCGAAAGCAAGAAGAAACGCGATTACGGGATTGCCCGCTTTTATCAAGGGCTATCTTGCCACTAAGAAAGCAACGGTGGAAGACAAGGCGGCCATCATGATTGCCGAGCATATTGGCGCTGACTTGAACCGCCTGACATCGGAACTAGACAAAGTTTTGATTTCGTTGCCTGAAAGCGACCTGCGCATAACGCCCGACATCGTGGAACGGCAGATAGGCGTTAGCAAAGAGTTTAATGGTTTTGGTTGCGAAACGCCATAGTAAACCGCGACGTGTTTTAAAAGGCAAACCAAATTATCTGCAGTATTTCGACAAGAACCCTAAGGCCGGGTCAATCTTCGCCTTCTTGCCTTTTGCTTTCAGTTTCTTCCAAAACTTGTTGATTGCCTATTACGCGCCGAACAAAAACAACGGAAACAGGGTGGCGAAGTTCCTCGACTTGAAAAGTCGGTGTGGGGTGTGAAAGACTTTATGGTGGGGATGAGAAACTACTCGGCCATGAAGACAATGCACATTATTCATAAGATAAGAGATTGACGCTAAATCTAAGGGTTGGATAACCCAAATACCCCTGTTGGCGACCTTATGAAAGAGCTAATCTTCTTTATTTTGCACTAAAAATGGCCTTTTTCGGGCCTTTTTCCGTTCTAGAATAAGTGTCTCTATGAGGCACTTTTGGCTAACTTCCAATAAAATCAGAAGTTAGCCCATTTTAACAAAAATACTCACGTGTTTGAAAGCAAGTCGACCCTTGTTGCAGAATAATCAATCTCGCTCTGTGCATTTATAGGCCTACTCAATTTACACTAACAAATTTTAGTCTAGAAAATCTAAGGTTTTGAATTGTAAATCGTGCAGTTGGTTTACAAAAAGAAAGCGTTTGTGGTTTAATAATGTAAATCAAAGAATGCGCCCGTAGTTTATTTATTTACATTACAAAACTATAAGAATTACATTTTCAAAATCTAAATGAATACTTATACATCGCCATATACAGGCCTATTTTTACGTGATTTTCAGCTAGTTGTAGGCGTTTTCTAGGCTTTATACATGTAAAAACCCCCTTTTTGGCCTTAAAAAGCCCTGAATATAAGCACTTAACGCCTTTTATACGCTTATAATACCCTAAGAACCAGTAAAATTCAGATTTTTATTAAACCTTATTACATGCCTGTTTTAGATGCCTGCATTTTGATTTGTAAATGTAAATTGCTTGCAACCATGCGGCGATTTACATCTTTATATGATCTAGATTTACAAACCCAACCTTTTGTTTACTAAATTATTGTTTAGATATTTGCAGCAATACGAAATTTGTTTTACCTTTGTAAAATCAACGCGAAAAGGCCTTAAAAGGCCTCTTACACTAAAAATAAGGGTATGAAAGATAGAATAAAGAAGGTTATGGAGAGCCAACACATGAGTCAACAGACCTTTGCTCTCTCTATTGGAATGTCACCTGCGTCGCTCAGTAGCATTTTTAACGGACGCAGAAAACCTACCCTCAACGTCGTTGAGGCCATTAAAGATAAAATTCGCAAAGATTTCAACCGACTGGTTAATCTTTGGTAAAGGCGAAATAGTACTTAGACGAAACGGGCACCGCTAACAATGCCCCCGCTACCCACTCAATCCCTGATAAGGAACCTCAATTAAACTTTGATGCGCCTGTTGCTGGTCCTTCGCTCTTTAACGAGCAGCCTGCTGTTGCTCCAAAAGTGGTACACCCCCAAAGAACCTGAGCGAGTTGAGGTGAAAGTGATTGAAAAACCGCAACGCAAGGTTACGGAGATACGTATCTTTTACGACGACCGAACATGGGAATCGTTCTATCCAGAAAACAGGGATGGTAGAAGTTGAAGTGCATTTTACTGGCCTATTAAGGGTCTGGCGTACTTATAGCACTGTTTCAACAGGGTGTTTTTAACGCTTTCTTTATGTAATAGATGCTATGAAGTTGGTAGATAAGAATGCTGAGCATACGTCTACTCACTATTCATAGCGCGCATTCGCCGTGCCAACCGCTGCGCGATTGCTGCCCCAATGGTGTTTGCGCTTGCAAGCAGGCTCTTACAGGCTATTGTGCAAACAAAAGGCTTGGAACGCATCATGAGAAACCTGCCTGAAAACCTCCTAAACACCTACCATTTCTGGTGTAAAGCGGCGCATATCTGGGGCGTTATGCTCTAAAACGCTCCCTCTAACGCCAACTTTTCCAGGGATAAGTGGAGGATAATAGCCTGATGATCCTTATGATAAGCCCTAAACATTGACTATATGTCGTGAAAAGCAGCAAGTGTGTACCAGCATCGAGCGCAGGTGTTACCGACCTAAATTGACTATATGTCGTGAAAAGCAGCAGGGTGTGTACTGCAGCCATCACGCCTATCGATGGCCGTATTGACTATATATCGTGAAAAGCAGCAAGTGTGTACGCATCGTCACTTGCCAAGCCTGCCTTTCGATTGACTATACATCGTGAAAAGCAGCGAGTGTGTGCGATGTCATACCTAAAACATTCGCGAACATTGTTTTTCTGGTGACAAACGGAGAATAAAGGGTTGATGAACCCCATAGTTAAGCCCTAAGCACTGCCCATATCTTATGGAAGGCAGTGAAAATAAGGGTTGTTATGGCTTAAAACCACACTCTAACGCCTATTAGGGCTACTAAAAAGTGGGATTTTATAGGTTGATGCCCCCAATAATCCCAAATCGGTCGTTAGAGCCTGTGCAGATTTTGTTTGCTTGTTGAGCATATTTCCTGTCTTATTCTTGAAGGCGTAGCGGGCTACGTCGAGAGAACAAGACGGACAAGATGCCGACAAGCAAGCGAAAGGTGAACAAGAAGCGATGGAAAAAATAAAATAATTGATAAGCGTTCTAACGACCGATTGGGGATAATATGTCCTAAACCACCCGCTAAGGCCGATTTTATCTCGTGGACAAACGGCGACTAACAGGCTGTTTTTTGAACTCTTAGATTTTCCCCTAACATCTATTATGGCTCGTAAATACAGCAAGTGCATGAGGTGTTATTCCTTATAAACAACCCTCTAACGCCGACTTTCCTTGTGAAAGGCGGTGAGTATATCGTGCGTTATGCCTCAAAAACATGCTCGAAATACGGACTTTATCTGGTTACAATCAGATAACGTATTGGCCAATGCCCACTAGGATGCGCCCTATACATCGGCTATATCCGTGAAAGGTAGCGATAATAAGGCATATTCAGCCTAATTGTCCGGGAGTTAGTCTTGACTTTTTAATATTTCTACTAATGAGAGGAGTCTATCATCTCTGTGGTGCAAACCAAGATAAACACACCTTTCGTGCACGAAGGTGTTGTAGCAAAGATACGATGTAATCTGAAAAATCTGCCCCATTTGTCTCGTGGCAAAACATCGCTATGTTTCAAAAAGTGAGTTGGCAGAGTGATTCAACCCAAATCGGGCATTAGCGTCGCTTAGATTTTGTTTGTTGTTCAGCATATTGTCTGCCATAGTATTAAAGGCGTAGCGCGCTACGTCAAGAGAATAAGGCGGGTGAGAAACCGACAAGCAAGCGAAAGAAGGACAGAAAACAATGGACAACAACTTAAAATATTTGATGTGCGGTTTTAATGGCCTATTGGGGGTAATACATTCCCTACAAGTTGCAAAACAGGTTGTCAATGGCAGATTACTTCTGTGTTTCCATGATGTTGTCTCCGTTGGCTGTGAGCAACAAGCCCTGCAACCGCTCTCGCCGGCGGTCGTAAGCGCACGTGCTTTCCGTGCCGTTAACCACGCGCATGTATGCGGCATAATTGTTTTTTTTGTCTAGTTTTCGGTGTAAATTTTAACATTTTGAGTACCCTTTCTGTTCACCAATCGCCCACCTTGCCGCAAAAAATCGATTCTCGCGGAGGTTATTTTTGATGCAAAAAGGGGTAGTATGTAAATGTAAGCAAAATGAATACATGTTGCATAAAACCGCAATTTGCACCAGACTTTGGGCTATTTGCAGCCAAATATAGTGCATTTTGGTGCTAAACGCGGTGCATTTTGGTGCTAAACGCAGTGCATTTTGGTGCTAAATGCAGTGTATTTTGGTGCTAAACGCAGTGTATTTTGGTGCTAAACGCAGTGTATTTTGGTGCTAAACGCAGTGCATTTTGGTGCTAAACGCAAGGCGAAAAGCATAAATATACACTGCAAAGAGATAGGCAAAACCTTTTCAGACTATCGAAAACATGGTTCAAAGTGGGCAAAATGGCCGTTAAAAAGTGGGATTTTAGGGTCTAAAAGCAGGTAATTGGGCTTGAGAAATTACGCGTTGGCAACCAAACTAGAAAGGCAAAATGGTGCAAAATGCAGGTTCTGTTCTTGAAAATAGACAAAACGTAAGGTGTGAAAAGCTAGAAATAGTGGCTTTTTACCTACTTTATAGCCTGTTTTTTCGCTAGAATGGAGTAGAAATTGAAGTGGATTTGTATAATAAAAGATAAGAATTTAAGCTTTTTGAATTGTTGGGTTGGTGAGTTAGTGAGCTTGTGATTTGGTGATTTGGTGAGTTCGTGTTGATGAGTTGATGTTTTCAGAGTTGTTGGATTTTGTACGTTTATAAGCCAATGAATTGGATTTGATCCTGCACGTCGTATGTGAGGAAGAAAGTTTGTCTTGTGTTGGCATCACAAAGATAACAAATTCTGTACAAGTGCTAATGCCCGATTTGGGTTAAAACAAACAAAAAAGGTGAGAGCATGCCCGTTTAGGACAACTCTCACCCATTTTTATTATAAGGCATTAAGCCGAGAAACCGTTTAGGCAACCGTTTCTTCGTCTTTGCTCCAATCTTCTTTTACGACTTGCGAACGTAGCTCTTGTAGCGAAGCTTGGCCATCTCTTGGGCAGCCTTGAACAATTCTTCGGCTTCGTTGGGATAAGCTTTTTCTTTCACAGAGAGATAACGAACCTCGCCCTAACAGGAAGTCGTGGAACTTGCTCCAATCAGGCTCCTTAGAGTCGAGCGTGAAGGGTTCTTGCCTTCATCGGCCAACAATGGGCTGTAACGCCGCAGTGCCAGTAGCCCGGCAGCAACAGCTTTGGCCTCTTCGGCTTGGCTCTTACCCATACCTGCCTTCAAAGCCGTGGTTGATACAAGGTGCGTAGGCAATGATAAGCGATGGGCCTGGATAAGCCTCGGCCTCGCGGATAGCCTTGAATGTCTGAGCTTGGTCGGCACCCATTGCAATCTGAGCCACGTAAACGTAGCCGTAGGTGGTTGCCATGAGGCCAAGGTCTTTCTTGCGGATGCGCTTACCTTGGGCTGCAAACTGAGCAATTGCGCCTAGTGGTGTGGCCTTAGAGCTTTGTCCACCCGTGTTAGAGTAAACCTCGGTGTCGAGAACAAGGATGTTTACATCTTCGCCCGATGCGATAACGTGGTCCAAACCGCCGTAACCGATGTCGTAAGAGGCACCGTCGCCACCGATAATCCATTGCGAACGCTTAACGAGATAGTGGTCGAGCGTTTTCAGTTCGGCGCAAGTTTCGCAACCTTTGGCAGCACCGGCCTCGATGAAGGGTTTGAGTTTTGCACTCGATTCCTTCGATGCGTCGGCGTCGTCTTTGGTGTTGAGCCATTCGTTGGCAGCCTCCTTAAACTCGGCAGGCACCTTATCGTTGGCCAATAGGTCGATCAGCAGCATCGTAATGCGCTCGCGCATCTTCTTGTTACCCAGAGCCATACCCACTACCAAAACTCGCAGAAGTCTTCGAACAGCGAGTTATCGAAGGCTGGACCTTGACCGGCCTCGTTGGTTGTGTAAGGCGTTGAGGGGATAGATGCTGAATAGATAGACGAGCAACCCGTGGCGTTGGCAATCATTTCGCGGTCGCCATAGAGTTGTGATATGAGCTTTAACATAAGGCGTTTCGCCACAACCCGCACAGCACCAGAGAACTCGAAGAGGGGTTTTGCAAACTGCGAGTTCTTCACATTGCTCTTAATGTCTATCAAATGTTGCTTGCTCTTAACGTTCTTAGCAAGGTAGTTCCAGTTGGAAATCTGCTGTTCGTCGTGCGTGAAGGGCACCATTGCCAATGCCTTTCCGTTCTTGTTGCCAGGACAAACGTCGGCACAGTTGCCACAACCAACGCAATCGAGCACGCTCACCTGAATGCGGAAGTTCATGCCAGCCATTGGCTTTTGGGAACTTTTCATTTCGAGTGTTGCATCCTCAAAGCCCTTTCATTTCTTCCTCATCGAGAACGAACGGGCGGATACAAGCGTGAGGACAAACGTAGGCACACTTGTTACATTGAATACAGTTCTCGGCAGTCCATTCGGGGTTGAAGGCCTCAACGCCGCGTTTTTCGAAAGCAGCAGCACCATTAGACATCGTACCGTCTACCATGTCGTAGCGCACGAAGTCGGATACTTTGAGCAAGTCGCCCGATTGTCCGTTGATTGGGCGTACAATTTCCTTTGATGTATGCGGTACATCTTCTTCGGCTGCAACAGCATCATCTGTAGGGTTAGCCCAAGCAGCATCTACTGCAAGCGTTTTGTATTCGCCACCGCGGTCAACGGCCGCATAGTTCTTGCTCAACTACGTCTTTCGTCCCTTTGTTGCCATACGACTTTAACGATGAACTTCTTCATTTGGTCGATGGCCAAGTCTACGGGGATAACCTCTGTAATGCGGAAGAATGCACTTTGCAAGATGGTGTTGGTGCGGTTGCCCAGCCCAATTTCTTGTGCAATCTTCGAAGCATTCATATAATATACGGTGATGTTGTTCTCGGCGAAGTAGCGTTTGATGCGGTTGGGGATGAATTTAACCAACTCGTCGCCTTCGAAAATGGTGTTCAACAAGAATGTTCCGTTCTTTTGTAGACCGCGAATAACGTCGTACATGTTCAGGTAGGCCTGAACGTGGCAAGCCACGAAGTTGGGCGTGTTAACCTGATAGGTAGAGTGAATGGGCGAATTACCGAAACGCAAGTGCGAGCAAGTGAAGCCACCCGACTTCTTCGAGTCGTACGAGAAGTAGGCCTGACAATGCTTATTGGTGTTGTCGCCGATGATTTTAACCGAGTTTTTGTTGGCTCCAACGGTTCCGTCTGCGCCCAATCCGTAGAACTTAGCTTCGAAAATGCCCTCGGCACCCGATAGGAATTTCGGGCACGGCAGGCAGCGAAGTAAACGTACATCGTCTACGATGCCCACGGTAAAAAGTGGTTCTTGGGCACTTCCAGTTCGAGGTTGTTGAACACGGAGAGTATCTTAGCAGGCGTAGTGTCCGAAGAACCCAGTCCATAACGTCCGCCAACGATTAGCGGTTTGTTCTCTACATCGTAGAAAGCGCTCTTTACATCGAGGTACAGCGGTTCGCCTTCTGCGCCTGGTTCTTTGGTACGGTCGAGTACGGCGATGCGTTTAACCGTCTTGGGAACGGCAGCCAGCAAGTGCTTAACAGAGAAAGGACGATAGAGGTGAACGGAAATCATACCCACCTTCTTGCCTTTGTTTCATCTGGATAGTCGATGGCTTCGCGGGCAGCTTCGGTGGCCGAGCCCATCAAGATGATGATATTCTCGGCATCTTCTGCGCCATAATAAGAGAATAGGTGGTATTCGCGGCCTGTAATTTCCGAAATCTTGCCGAGGTATTCCTCTACTACTTCGGGAATGTTGTCGTAATGTTGGTTACATGCCTCACGATGAGTGAAGAACGTTTCGGGGTTTTTCGGCCGTACCACGCGTAACGGGCGTTCGGGCGAAAGGGCACGATCGCGGAATCGTTTGATGTCTTCGGGATTTACCAGCTAGCAATCTCGTCTTGGTCAATCAGTTCAATCTTCTGATATTCGTGCGAAGTGCGGAATCCGTCGAAGAAGTTTACGAAGGGGATGCTTGTACGTAGAGTTGCCAAGTGGGGAACGGCTGTGAGGTCCATTACCTCTTGCACTGAGCCAGAGCAGAACATGGCGAAACCCGTTTGACGGCAAGCCATAACGTCGGAGTGGTCGCCGAAGATACAAAGGGCGTGCGAAGCGATGGCGCGAGCCGACACGTCGAACACACAAGGTCAGCATCTCGCCGGCAATCTTGTACATGTTGGGTATCATCAGCAGCAAGCCTTGCGATGCCGTAAAGGTGGTGGTAAGCGCACCAGCTTGCAGCGAACCGTGCATGGCACCGGCTGCACCGCCTTCCGATTGCATTTCTTGAACCATTACCGTCTGCCCAAACAGGTTCTTCCTGCCTTTGGCAGCCCACGTGTCTACGTGCTCGGCCATGGGCGAAGACGGGGTGATGGGATAGATGGCAGCAACCTCAGAGAACATATAGCTCACGTGAGCGGCGGCCTCGTTACCATCACAAGTGATAAACTTTTTTTCTTTTGCCATTTGAATAAAAATATTAATTAATCGTATTTGTATTAATAGAGAAACCCGAAAAGCCAAAGGGGTATCTTGTTGTCTTTTCCCACTTCGGTGTTGTATCGGGCATATATGGTATCGTTATTATATCTAACCTTGTTCGTTCCTCTGGCATCGCAAATGCGAAATTTCCTTTTTCTCGTCTACGATATAGTAGTGTTCCTTGTTGCTTTGGTTCACTAGATGGTCTTTCCAAAGCGCATTAACGAAGAACGTTTCCATAACAACCTGTTCGTCGGGCACTATTGGATAGATGGCGTACATCAAGTTGGGGTTGTGCATCATTATCTTAGATGGTTTCTGGGGAAGTCGTCGCCCACAAGAGTGCATCATGTTGATGAGCCGCGCATCGGGCCAAAGCACTTGATGTAATTCATCACCGTGGCCCTGCTTGTCTCTATGTCTTGGGCAAGCTGACTGATGTTCGGGGCTTTCGTTGAGTTGAGCGACAGCAAGTAGAAAAGTTTCTTTATTTTGGTGAGATACTTCAAGTCTATTTGCTTAATGAGCAAGATGTCCACCTCGGTCATCATGTTCATTGTCTTTAAGAGGTTCTCCGAAAAAGTTGCGTTGTTCCAAAAAGAAAGGGTAGAAACCGTGGTGAATATAGTTGCGGAAGTGTTGCGAAGGACTAACCAAAGGCAGTATTTCCCTATGATGTTCTCGTGTTGCGATATTATTTCCTCCAAACTATATGCCTTAAAGCGTCTTCCGGTAATGATGTTGAGGTATGCCCTCGAACGAGAACCCCGCAAATCGTGAAGCTAACAATACCGTTGAGCTCTGGATTTTCGTCTTTGAGTCGCATAACGCTCGACCCAGTGAAGATAATCTTCAGCTCTGGGTACCTGTCGTAGCACTTACGCAGTTCCGAACTCCAATCCGGTTGCTTGAAAACTTGGTCTATGAGCAACACCTTTCCGCCGTGATTAACGAAGTCGGCCGCAAAGTCTGCGATGCCTCGGCTTTGGAAATAGAAGTTGTTCATGTTGATATACAGGCATTGCCTGTCGCCCTTCACAAAATTCTCTTTGGCATATTGCAGCAAAAATGTAGTTTTCCCCACACCACGCGTTCCCTTAATGCCAATCCTGCGGTCGTCCCAATTAATTTCATCCATAAGGGTTCGACGCAATGTGGCATTGGTATGTTCCACAAGATAAGCGTGAGTGCGAAAGAAAGCCTCCATAGTTTTTGCTACTATATTTAAGCGATTAAAACCATGCAAAGATAACATTTTTTTATCAGAATTGCAAACTCTACCTTACAAAAAGAGTGATTTAAATCATCTTTTTTAGGTATTGCCCATCCTTCTTACCTTTAAACACGTGCGTGGAGCAACCATTGTGCATCGTCAAGCGCTTATATGCAAGGCCAGTGAGCATGCCTTTTTGCGTTTCTTTGCGCGTGCGAATACTAATTTTTCAGCTTATGCGCAAACTTTTCGATATTTCTTTTTGCCGACTAGAAAAAATACTTAACTTTGCTGCATTGTTACTAACCATAAACACATAGATAAGTATGTCTGAACACAAAAGAAACACATTGAGCGAGGTTTTCAGATTCAAGAAATTCTCCTTGTTCGTCTTGGCTGTGGTAGTCACAGCCGTTTTGTGGAACTTGCCTTCTACGGCTTTTGGCATAGAAGGGCTGACGGTTATCCAACAACGCGTGATAGCTATCTTCGCATTCGCCACAATCATGTGGGTGACAGAGGCTATCTCCTCGTGGGCCACTTCGGTAACGCTCATCGGCGCGTTGCTTTTCACCACCTCCGACAATGCTTTCCTCTTCTTTCTCGAACGGGCATCGACAAGTCGGAGTTGATACACCACAGTGCATTGATGGCTACTTTCGCCGACCCAATCATCATTCTCTTCTTGGGTGGTTTCATGTTGGCCATTGCCGCAACCAAATCGGGACTTGATGTCTTTTTGGCGCGTACGTTGTTACGCCCTTTCGGTAGGCGATCAGAGATGGTTCTCTTGGGATTTATTCTCATTACGGGCGCTTTCTCCATGTTCGTGTCCAACACGGCCACTGCAGCCATGATGTTAACCTTTCCTTACACCTGTGTTCAAGGCATTGCCGCCCGAAGGTAAAGGGCGTGTCGCACTAACGTTGGCCATTCCCGTAGCGGCAAAATATCGGCGGAATGGGAACACCCATCGGTACGCCGCCCAACGCCATTGCCCTGAAATACCTTAACGACCCCAACGGATTGAACCTTGGGTTGGGCTTTGGGCAGTGGATGGCCTTCATGTTGCCGCTAACCATCATTCTGTTGCTCATCGGATGGTATCTGTTAAAAACATTCTTCCCCTTCAAGAAGAAAGAGATTGACCTGCATATCGAAGGTGGTATACACCGCGGATGGCGAACACCAGTGATAGCCGTCACCTTTTGTATCACCGTTTTGCTGTGGATGTTCGACAAGTTTACAGGTGTAGGCGCCAACACCGTGGGCCATGTTGCCCATATCGGTGTTTGCTTTGACGGGCGTTGTTAAGGCAAAAAGACCTGCAAGAAATCAATTGGAGCGTTATCTGGATGGTGGCGGGAGGCTTTTGCTTTGGGGCTTGCGCTCAACGAGTCGAAACTGGCATGAACTGGCCATTAAGAGCATACCGTTTGGCAATTGGTCGCCTATGGTCATCCTCCTCATATCGGGAGTGATATGCTACATCCTCTCCAACTTCATCTCCAACACCGCAACGGCCGCTTTGTTGGTGCCTATCCTTGCCGTTGTTTGTAAGGGAATGGGCGAAAGCTTGGCAGGAATTGGCGGAACGCCCACCGTTCTTATTGGTATCGCCATTGCCGCCTCCACAGCAATGTGCTTGCCAATCAGTACACCTCCCAATGCCATTGCCCATTCAACGGGGCTCGTTCATCAGAACGAGATGATGAAGATTGGCCTTGTCATTGGTGTAATTGGTCTTGTGTTAGGTTACATCGTGCTGTTCTTGGTTACTAAGATTGGCATGCTTTAAAGTCTTGTCAGCTCTTCAAATCCCATAATAAGGCCAACTTTCAAGGCTTGTTCTTCAAAAGCCAAGGGCCTTTATATATGGATATAGTGAGCCTGCTTTCGGCAGAATACACGGCTATTCTGACCGAAAGGGTGAATTAATGTTTCAAACAGAATTGCTTTTTGGCCAGTTGTTTGGTTATAAGAATGCAAAAACGTTGCGAGCAGGGCATCAATAAAACCCTTACGCAGAGGATAAGGAGGACTTTTGTTTGTTTACGATGCGCCAATAGCTTTGCAAAATCCAATTATTTTTGACTGATAACATCAGTACAAGCCCCTGTACCCTGACACTACAAAGGGCTTGTACGGACACTACAAGACGCTTGTACCCGCACTACATGCCGCTTGTAGTGCGACCACAAAGATAGTTTGTAGCCGCAGAACAAATAGTTTTCACTAACACATTGCCAACAAAACGGCGGTGTACAACCAGCATTCCAAAAGCAATTTTTTCGCCTATAAAAGTGCGAAATCGTACTGCTTTTATAGCTGTGTGATGTAAACGAAGTGGTCTTTAAACAGGTGTTCCACTTCTTTTGGGCGTTGCTCGAACAATCCGAAAATGGCACTTCCGCTGCCCGACATTTGCGCATATACGCCCCTTGCGCGTAAAGTTCGCGCTTAATGTTGGCTAGTTCGGGGTAAAATGGCAAACACCGACTGTTCAAAAATCGTTCGTCAACTCGTCTTTCCACGTTGCTATGGGCTGCCTAACATGTCGCGACAGCACTTTGGCAGGCCGCTTTAGAGCACAATGTGCTAAAGGCCTCGGCCGTAGAAACAGCCACATCGGGTTTCACGATAGCCAAGAAATAGCCGTTAAGGTTGTGCTGGGGTGTGTCCACTGGTTCGAGAATTTCGCCCTTTCCTGTGGCGAACGATGGCTCGGCGGTAACGAAAAAGGCGCAGTCGGCTCCCAGTTGGGCGGCGTATCGCTCCATTTCTGCATTGCCAATGTTCAGCCTGAAACGCTCGTCTAGTAGCCTTATCATAAATGCGGCATCGCTCGAACCGCCCCTAAGCCTGCTTGCGAGGGAATACGCTTATGAAAGATGTGCATGTACGCGAGGCATTGAGAAGTCGCGCGCCAACAAGTTGTAGGCCTTGCAAACCAAGTTCTGCTGTTCGTCGCCTACAAGGGTGTTGCCTGTAACCTTCAAGTCGCACGCCACTTCAGACGGAAACTGCTCGTCCATCAGCTTTACTTCCAGGGCATCGGTTAGCGGAACGGGGTAGAAAACCGTCTCTAAGTCGTGATAACCATCATTGCGTTTGGCCACAATGTTCAGTCCTAGGTTTATCTTTGCACAGGGAAATGTAATCATAAACTGTCTTGATTGTTAACTATGCAAAGGTAACACATTTTTGCGCAACGGCTTTATATTGGTCAAATTAAATTAAAGGTTGCGCCGAAGTGCAACATGTTTTTCCCAACGAGCATCGGTAATCGCATTATTTTTGGTAAATTTGTACCTACGTTCGCCTTTGAACAAGGTGCAGACTACATGCCGCACCACATTCGTTGACGCTCTTCTCGCAGTGCAGCAATAGGCTTAGGCTTGCTTGTTGCTTGCAACTGCGCGTTGTGCTGGTGTTGCGAAGAAGAGAAATACATGCTGCGAACTGCCAAATTGTTGATTGAGAAACGCCCCGAAGAATGGGGACAACACGCGATATAAACATAATAGAACATGCCCGAAACAAGCAATACGAACAGAAGAACGAAGAAATCGGTGCCCGTTGGACAACACCTACGGACACTTGCCGCCCCAAGCACTCGACTTGGAAAGGGTGGTGCTGGGTGCCTTGATGATAGACAAGGACGCTGCCGTGGTAAGCGAGATGTTGCATCCCGAAACCTTTTACGAACCCAGACATCAGAAGATATACACTGCCATAAGGTCGCTCAACATGGACGAAAAAGCCTGTTGACATCATGACCGTTACCGAACAACTGAAACGCGACGGCACCATCGACGACGTTGGCGGCGCACCATGACGTGGTGGAACTCAGCTCGCAAGTGGCATCTTCGGCTCATATTGAGTACCATGCGGCCATACTTGCCCACAAGTTCTTGGCTCGTCAGCTTATTTCTTTTGCCAGTAACATCGAAACAAAGGCTTTCGACGAGAGTATCGACGTTGAAAATCTGATGCAAGAGGCCGAGGGTGCGCTCTTCGAACTATCGCAGAAGAACATGCGGCAGGACTTTACGCAGATAGACCCCGTGATAAAGCAGGCTATCGACATACTGCAAAAAAAGCCTCGGCCAATAGCGGTGGCATGACGGGAGTGCCCACAGGTTATACCAAACTAGACGAGATAACGTCGGGTTGGCAACCGTCCGATCTGATTATCATCGCTGGCCGCCCTGCAATGGGTAAGACGTCCTTTGCGCTAAGTTTGGCTAAGAACATCGCCGTAGATGCACAAGTGCCTATCGGATTTTTCTCGCTCGAAATGAATAACGTGCAGCTTGTTAACCGACTTATATCCAATGTATGCGAGATTGTGGGCAGCAAGATACTTAACGGACAGTTAACGCCCGACGAATGGGACCGACTTGACAAAGCGGCTGCGTAACCCTACAAGGGGCGCAAGTGTACGTGGACGACACGCCCGTCTCTCCGTTTTCGAACTGCGGAACCAAAGGCGCGCCGCTTGGTTAGAGAAAAGGTGTGGGCGTTATCATGATAGACTACTGGCAGCTGATGAATGCCAACGGCATGAAATTCGGCAGCCGACAAGAAGAGGTGTCAACCATCAGCCGTTCGCTTAAAGGCTTAGCCAAGGAGTTAAACATCCCCGTCATTGCGCTGTCGCAGCTTAGTCGTAACGTGGAGAAACCGTGAAGGCTTGAAGGAAAAGCGTCCCACAGCTGAGCGACTTGCGCGAGTCGGGTGCCATTGAGCAGGATGCCGACATGGTTTCTGTTTGTGCATCGCCCCGAATACTACCATATTTTTGAAGACGATAAGGGCAACGACTTGCACGGAATGGCGCAAATTATCATTGCCAAACACCGCAAGGTGCCACGGGCGATGTGCTACTCACCTTAAAGGGCAGCAGTACACGAGGTTTGAAAACCCCGACGATAGCCCGCTCGCAACCAGCTCTGCCGACGATGGTGGCGGCTGATTGGTTCGCGTATGAACGATGAGCCGATGCCCGTTCTAACACTCCCTTGCAAGCGTTCTTGCTTTCAAAAGTAAGGGAATAACGAGATTGGCAAACAAAATCCCCTCCATTCTCAGCATATCAGAAATGAAAGCGAAACATAATTTCTGGCCTTCTTGGTCGCCACTAATATGCTTTTACGTTGCCGCGCAGACAAAAGAAAGAACTGCGCGACAGCATTGCCGTGTTGGCTAAGGAGGCCGACATGCACCGATTCTGCTGACTTACGCTTGCGAAAAGCGGCTCTGAACCTGCAATTGGAACAATGGCAATGCTGCCAAAGACGAATACGACAACGTCTTAACCCGTTTTCCCAACAACGCAACGGCATTGTATTTTCAGAGCCTTTGCATACGAACGGATGCGGCGTTACGACCTGGCTAAGGCTGATTACGAAAAGCTTTTTGGTGTATATTCCCGGGCAACTTTGAAACATTGGTGGCCCTTGCCCTTTTAAATCAGAAGATGAAACGCCACACTGGAGGCCCTGATTTGGCGCAACAGATTGGTGAACCAACACGCTGATAAGGCTTTGGCCTACGCTGTACGTGCAGGGATTGAACGAGAAAGGGGCATGCTGCAACTGGCTTTGTTCGATTACGAGCAGGCCATATCAAAGGATAACACCAATACCGAATACTATATATATAAGGTGGAAACGCTTATCGACATGAAACAGTTTGATAAGGCAATACAAGAACTTAACAGGCTAACAAAGATGGGCGTACCGCGTGCGGAACTTGCCGAACTCTACAAACGATGTAAGCGGCGATAGCTTTTGTTTTTCACTTAATGTGCCCGTTGTAGCAGGGTGGACTTATAAAAAGGGAGACTTTTGTCTTCCTTTTTTCATTGTCTGCTGTTCTAAAACACTTTTTAATTCCCCATAAATCCATCCTTAGTGTTAAACTTTGCTTAATTCATTACATCTTTCTGCTTTGTGATATGCAAATATTTGCAAAACAACTATATTTGCATCATTAACTAATTAATACCTACTGATAACCATGAAACATCTGTACATAAGAACTTTTATCTTGTTGTTTGCCTGCGTTTGCGGCGTTGTAGGCATGCGCGCAGAAGTGTTAGACCTCACCAAGCTTATGCCAAAGGTTAAGAAAGGCCAGAGTTATCCCCTCACTACCGTTGAGCAAGGGTGGGGTGTTGCTCACCTTCAGCAGGGGTGAGGGTAGGGTAGTGCCTGTAAATTGGGGCTATGCGCACAGCTTGTACAACAACAGCTGACCATTGCAGCACAGAAAAACATGCGAAAAGTAACCTCCATTTCCTTAAATCGGGCAAAGAGGTTCTGCCGAAAGCAGGAGAAATGGAGGTGTCGAGTAGTAACTGACGGCTGATAATGTTTGCAAGGCAACGCGCAGCAGTTGGACTATCACGGTTTATCCGCCAAGGGCAAGACGTTTTCGCTCGAAAAAGTAGAGATAGCGTACGAAGAAGGGCAGACACCACCAACAACAGACCCCAACGAGGACAAGCCAAAAGAAGAAGAAACCATTGCCGACATCGCCAGTTTTAAGCAAACGGAACATGGTAAAGCGGCGACATTGAAAATCAATAAGGCACTAGTGTTGGGCAGTAATGATGCAGAATTGTTTGTGAAAGACCACACCGCACTTATTCGTGTGTTGCTTTCCAAGCGCGGCGATTGGCAAAGAGGCGACCTCGTTACAGGCGAAGTGCGCGGCGTTTACGAAGAAGTGGATGCCCTCCCCACCATCAATGCCGTTGAAAGGATAAACCTAAGAAAGGTTTCAGCCAAAGCGCATCGGCTCCAAACGTGCCTGTCACAAGTTGTCCGAATATACCACAGCTGGGTTCATACGTCGTTCACCGCCAACGAGAAGTATAAGCTGGCCGATCCGCGAGCAGGTGTGCCTTGTTTTGCCTACAATGGGGCGGAAATAGATTGTTATGGAATTGTTATTCCACAAGGCACAACCCTTATCTTGTACCCGCTCACGGCCCAAGATGTAACCATAAACTATTACGATGACAAGCTAAACACGTATGGAGAGGCGCAAAACGTAAACGTACAAATTCATCAAACACTTAAACAAGGCGTGTTCAACACCGCTACATTGCCCGTTTCGCTCTCTGCCAGTGAGGTGAAAAGTGTTTTTCGGACAAGCGGCGGTCATTGCGAAGTTTGCTTATGTGGAAGGAAATAACGTTGTTTTCCAACGGCTAACAGATGCAGGAATGCAGGCCGGCGAACCCTATTTGGTAAGTCCGCAAACAGATACGAAGAGCATCTTTGTTGCCCAAACGCAGGTGCATTCGCCTAAAACAAACCCCAATAGCCCATTTGTGGGAACGCTTAATGCCACCACGCCGCCAGCGGGAAGTTACTATCTCAACAGAGCAAAACAAGCTGCAAGCCTCTTCAGACTCGGCAATAAAGGCGTTTAAGGCCTATTTCAATGATATAGAGAATGCAGAAGGTAAAAACAATCGTTGTAAAGCATGTTACGAATGGCATCCAACAACCGACGTCTGAAAATGAAATAAACACCCAATTGCCAACCATATACAACCTCAATGGGCAAAGAATGTCGGGAGATAAGGGCGCACTTTCACCAGGAATATACATTATTGATGGAAAGAAAACCATCGTGAGATAGCACAGAGTACATTGGCATTATGATGTATAAGCGATTATTGATGGAAAGAAAACCATCGTGAGATAACGTATGTAGAGTGTTTTTCTCAGCAATAATGTCTTGGCAACGGAAAGAAAGCTGTTGAATAATGTGTGTGGCGCGTTTTTGGCCACAACTAGACTTATAGGCGAAACAATAGCTGCTGTTTCAGAAGGAAAAATGCTATAAAAAGGTTGCGCGAGCGGGATTAAACATCCCAACTAACGCAACCTATCTCATGTATTTTATTGGTACGTGGCCCAAAAGAAGTTTCTAAGCCATGCTACCATAGGGCAATGTCGCTTTGTTATTACTTCATATTGGTGTAAACCGTCTGCACATCGTCAAACTCTTCGAGTCTTTCCACCATCTTGTCGATAGTTTCTCGCTCCTCGTCTGTTACCTCTTTCAGGTCGTTAGGGATGTAAGTAAACTCGGCGCCAGTAACTTCAAAGCCCTCTTCCTCCAAGTGCTTTTGTATCTCGCCAAAGCTGGTAGGAGCGCCATAGATGGTTATTTCGCCCGTTTCTTCATCCTCATCGTATTCAGTCTTCCACGCCATAATCAACGAGATCGAGTATCAATTCATCCATTTCCAGTCCGTCTTTCTTCTTGAAAGTGAACACCGACTTATGGTCGAAAAGGAACGAAAGCGAGCCAGAAGTACCCAAATTGCCATTGAACTTGTTGAAAACAGAGCGAACGTCGCCCACCGTTCTCGTCGTGTTATCGGTAAGCGTGTCTACGAATATGGCCACACCATGCGGCCCATAGCCCTCGTATGTCACCTCTTTATATTCGCTTTGGTCTTTACCCATCGCGTTTTTGATAGCCCTTTCGATGTTGTCTTTGGGCATATTCTCGCGTTTCGCGTTAGCGATGATGGCCCTAAGCGTAGGGTTGTTCTCAGGTTCGGGGCCTCCTGCCTTTACGGCAATGGCAAATTTGTTTACCTATCTTTGTAAACGTGCGGGCCATATGGCCCCATCTTTTCAGTTTCGCAGCCTTGCGATATTCAAATGCTCTTCCCATAGGATTGTGCGTTTACGAGCGAGTTTGCGCCCTTATACCATCGTTGCATGGCAAAATAAGTGCAACATGCAGCAGGGCGACAGTGCCTCACTCCTATATTATTATCTATTTTTTTATCGTTATATTCTTACGTTAGATGTCTTTACCAGCATCTTTTGTTGCAGCCCGTTTAGCGCAATTCAGCCCCAAGTTTGCCTTTGAGGTTGGCAATCAACTTTTCTGCATAATGCTTTCAATCTGCTTGTCTTTGAGTGTTGCGTTCTCGTCTTGCAGGATGAAGTTCACGGCAGCTACTTCTTGCCTTGCTGGTAATTTTTGCCCTTCGTGACACGTCGAAGAGCTCAACTTTCTTGAGCAATTTCTTCTCCGTCTGCGTGGCCACGGCCACAACATCCTTAAACAGCACCTCCTTATCGAGCAACAAAGCGAGGTCGCGACTAACGGCCGGGAACTTGCTTATCTCCTTAAATTCTATGTCTTTCTTGCTTGTCAGCTTAATAAGGGCAGTCCAGTTCAAGTCGGCAAAGAACACTTCGTTCGTCAAACCAAAGTTCTTGCGAATGCCATCGGCCACATATCCCAGTTCGGCAACAACCTTTCCGCCCCTGTTCATCACTTTAAGGGCATAAGTAAAGATGTTGTTTTCGCTCTTTTCGTAAACCAACAGGCCAGCAGGAATGCCAAGATCTAGCGAAGATGTTTTGCACATAGCCGTTCAATTCGTAGAACGAAGATTGCTCATCGGGATGAATCCACGAGCCTTCCACGCGTTTACCCGTTAGCCACAGTGCCAAGTGCTTTTCTTCCGAGTAGGCTTTTTATGGGGCTTTCCTCGTTTGCTTTGTCGGCATGGTAGTGGTAGCAGTTGCCAAACTCAAAGAAACGCAGGTTTTGGTTCTGCCTGTTGGCGTTGCGCGATAGGCTTTCCAGTCCACCAAACAGCAATGTTTGGCGCATCATGCCCAAGTCGGCACTAAGCGGGTTCAGCAGTTTCACGCAAGTATCTTCCGTGTAGTTGTTCAATCCCTCGTAATAGGCCACCTTCGTTAACGAGTTGTTCAGTATCTCGTTAAATCCGCAGCCAACAAGTTGTTCGCCAATAAGCGTTTCCAATTTATGCTCCCTATCTTCGTCGCCGTGTACCGTTAGCGAACTTTTCAGTTGTGTGGGTATTTCCACGTTATTATAGCCGTAGATGCGCAGAATATCTTCCACAACGTCGCAAGGACGTTGAACATCTACACGATAAGCGGGAACTTTGAGTTGCAAACCTTCGTTCGTTTCTTCAACCACCTGCATGCCAAGACTCGTCACAATGCGCTTAATAACATCGTTTCCAATTTCTTTGCCAATCACTTGTCCCACATAGGCATATTTCAAGTCAACGTCAAAATCGGCTATTGGTCTCGGGGATAGACGTCTTTTACCTCCATAGATATTTTGCCACCTGCCAGTTCTTTGCAAAGAATGGCGGCCTGTTTCAGGCGTACACCGTGCCGCTAGGGTCGATGCCCGCGCTCAAAGCGGTAGCTCGAATCGGTGCTAAGTCCGTGGCGGCGTGCGCTTTTTCCCTAATCCATGTGGGGTGGAAATACGCGCTTTCCAACACAACATTGCGTGTTGTTTCGTATGTTCCGCTGCCTTTTCCACCAAATACGCCAGCGATACACATCGGCTCTTCTGCGTTGCAGATGCTCAGGTCAGAAGGGCCAAGCGTATGCTCTTCGCCATCTAGGGTAACGAATTTCGTTCCCTCAGGCTGCGTTTTTACAATGATGTGATGACCCTTAACCATGTCGGCATCAAAGCAGTGCATGGGTTGTCCGTAGGCCATCATGATGTAGTTAGTGATGTCTACAATGTTGTTGATGGGGCGCAGGCCGATGGTAAGCAACTTGTTTTGCAGCCATTCGGGACTTTCTTTCACCTCGCAGTCGGTTATCGATACGCAAGCGTAGCGTTTGCAGGCATCGTTATTCTCGATGGTTACATCTATGGGCAGGTCGTTATTGTCTACCACGAAGGCATCGCAGCTGGGGCGTTTCAATGTAGTTTCATAACCATTTTGCACCAACCAGGCGTACAGGTCGCGTGCCACGCCATAATGACTTAGTGCATCGGCATGGTTAGCTGTTATGTCAATCTCGATAAGCCAGTCGCTTTCCAGTTGGTAATATTCGGCGGCAGGCTGGCCAACCTTAGCGTCGGCAGGCAAAACGATGATGCCGTCGTGAGCCGTTCCCACGCCAATTTCGTCTTCTGCACAAATCATACCAAAGCTCTCTACGCCGCGCAACTTCGACTTCTTAATAACAAACTCGTTGTCGCCATCGTAAAGCACAGCACCCACATCGGCCACTATTACCTTTTGACCGGCGGCAACATTGGGTGCGCCGCATACTATTTGAGAAGGTTCGCCCCTTGCCCAAGTCAACGGTTGTGATGTGTAAGTGATCGGAGTTTGGATGCGCCTGCATGTAAGCACTTCGCCCACATACAGTCCTTTCAAGCCACCTTTGATGGTTTGAACCTCTTCCACAGAGTCTACTTCAAGGCCGCAAGAAGTCAATACCTCTGCCGTTTTTTGCGGCGTAAGGTCGAAAGTCGACATACTCTTTTCAGCCATTTGTATGAAAATGTTCATTTTATATAAAGTTGTTTTGTATACCCAAATAATGCGCAAAATTACTAAAAACATGCAGTTTCGCAAAAATATTGAAGTTACAAATTGTTTCTGTTGCCGTCTCCCGTGATGCTCAACACGCCTTTGCTGCGCCTCTTTCAATGGTGTACATCCTGTGGACATGTGCGTAAGTTCTCGCTGTTTTGCATGTTGGGGATATAAAAATTTGGCCGTAGTCTAGCGTGTCTTTGGTCGTGCATTTGCTCTTTAAATAGTATGTGTTTCGCATTGGAAGAAGGGAAAAGTTTAATCGGCCTACTGGTTAACTCGTCATCTAAGTCCCTTGTCAACTCATCAACTCCGAAAACTTAAAAACCGTTCATTTTATTTTTACAATAACGCTCCAATTTCCACTCCATTCTAGCTAGGATATTGGCTGAAAAGTTGTCAAACATCCACTATTTATAACCTGCCACGTCTTCTAACTTGTCTGTTTTTAAGAAGAAGACCTGCATTTTTGCACCATTTTGCCTTTCTAGTTTGCTTGCCGACTCTTATTTTTCACTCAATTACCTGCTTTTTAGACCCTAAAAATCCCACTTTTTAACGCCATTTTGCCCCAGCCATGCTTTTCATGGTTCGGAAAGGTTTTATTTATGCCATTTCGGCGGATATTTATGCTTTTTCGTCTTGCATTTAGCAGCATTCGGCACCGCATTTAGCAGCATTTTACCTTGCGTTTAGCACCAAAACGCACTGCATTTAGCGGCAAAACGCACTGCATTTAGCACCAAAACGCACTGCGTTTAGCAGCATATTGCACTGCATTTAGCAGCAAATAGCCCCAAAATGGGTGCAAATGGCGGCTTTTGGGAATGAATATACATTTTGCCGCACGTGCACGCTAACCCCTTTTTGCATCAAAAGAAACCTTCGCGAGAATCGATTTTTTTGCGGCAAGATGGGCGGTTGGTTGTCGGAAAGGATACTCAGAATGTTAAAATTCTTGCTGAAAAGCAGACAAAAGCGATTGCGCCGTGTATGCCGATTGGTGTTAAAATAAAGACAATCTCGATATGTACAAACTTGCCCATAAGGCAATTAGTACCTAAAACGAATCGTTTTCGACTATAATAAAAACAAAAGCATCCCTGCACAATGACGTGCGAGGGATGCTGGAAATCATTGTGTTGATGCCATCACGGCATATTCACAAATTTACATCTCTAATATCTGATAACATATTATTAAGGTGTGCCTTGAATATTCTTTCGTCTGTTATTTCACTACCACCTTCTTGCCGTTAACGATATAGATGCCCTTAGGGCAATTCGTTTACTTGCTTGTTGAGCTTTATGCCTTCAAGCGTGTACACTTCGGCGGCAGTTTTGTCTGTCGAAACGTTATCAATGCCGTTTACTACGGGCTTTTCGATGTTCACAACAAAGTCGTAAGCGCCGCCTTTGTCTATTACATCTTCTGCGCTATGGGTATGTCCTGGCTCGTTTTTCTTGTGCCAAGCATCGGTAAATTGTATGCGCATACGCGTTGCACCCACAACGGCATCGGCAGGAACGGCTATGGTGCGGGTAAAGTTGCAAACCTCTTCGTTGCCCTTCACTTCCTCGCCAACCTTAAATAGCTGTTCGCCCGCGTCGTCAAAGCTGTAATTATGGTTCCAGTCAACAAAAACAATGGCATGGTCCCACTTCATAGAAGGGCTGCATTGTACGTGTAGCTTGAAGTTGCTGCCGCTTTCTACGGTAAATGCGCTGCCCGTATTGATGTAAACAACCGAGGGCTTGGTGCTTTGCGTGAAGTTTAGGTTTTGCTTGGCATCCTCGGTTGTGGCCGAGGTGATGTAGCGGTCTTCGGTGGATGAACCGTACCTTTCACTATGCTCCAAGCCTTTTTGTATGGTGTATTTGGCCGTAGCCACGTTGCTGGCTTCCATTCCGTCTTTAACGGCAATGGCCTTTAAGGTTACCTCGGTGGTATTTCCTTCTAGTCCGCTCACTTTAACGGGGCTTTCGTACAGCATGCCGTTGGCAGCGGTGGGGGTGCTGCCGTCTAAGGTGTAGTAAATCTTGGCATCGGGCGTGTTCGTGGTGATGGTCACCATTTGGTCCATCTTATGAGATCCCGTCTGCCACACTGAAAACGGGCTTAGCTGCGGTGTTCTTTGAAACGATTGTTACGCCGGAAATCGTGCATCGAACCGCATAGCCAACAGGCGAACACATGTCGAAATCGGCCGACCCGCCATCGCCGTCGCACTAAAAATACGCATGCGGGTTTTACCATTAATGGCATTGTTGGGCACCGTGAAGGTAAACTGATGGTAAAGCACGCCGCGATGGCCTAAGCGTTTTTCCTCGGCTTTTCTCCAATCGGCATTGGCGTAAGTGTCATGTATTTGGGGTTCCACGAGGTTTCTTTCTCCGTTGGTTTCTTTTCCAACCGTAGAAAGCGCGTTGAATGTCTTCAAAGTCGCCATCGCCATCCCAGTCAAATCCCACTTGGATGTCCACGTCCAAATACCCGAACGCACATCTAGCACCAGTTTCTTACCTGTTGAGGTGGTAAAGCCTTTCCTCGTCTTGTATCCAGTTATATTGCTTACTACAATTTTCGTCGGTAAACTGATATACATCGTTACCATCCGAAGAAACCTTTAAGCTGTAAAACGACTGCGTATTGACATGCGCCCAATTGTTTCCTCCGCTGTTCTTGGTGGGTTGGCAATAGGTTTGCGCCATCATAGCAGGGAAAAAGTGGAAAGCGACAAGGTCGCTCCCAATAATAAAGTAGAAATTCTCATCATTTGTTTTGTTTTATAATTGTTTTTATCGTTAGTTCAGTTTCTTAATGCGTTTGTACAAATGTGGGACTTACATTTCAGATTAGACAGCCGCGTTTGGTTTAGCGGATAAGTAGTTTATATGGTGCGTCCCCCATGTTGTAATGGCACGGTTAAGGGTTTTTTAGTGTTGTTCGCAAAGTTATAAATCTTTTTCTTAAATAGGCAAACTTTCACATATATATCAAAGCTGTGTGGAAAAGGTAAAAAGGAAGGTTAGTAGGATGTAAATGTGTTTTTTAGCAAGGTTTAGCGCATGATGTTTGCCAAGAAACGATAGGGAGGGAGAAGGGCTGTGCGGGGGCGTCGCACAGGATGAAATCGGCTTATACCACGTCTACCACCAGCAGTTGCCCCTCGGCCGACACCGTGAAACGCACATCCTTATCCATAAACGGCATACCATACACCTTTTGGGGATTGTCTTGATAATGTGGGCGAGGGTCGAGTGCCAGCACTTCGCAAAGCGTTTTAAGGTCGTGGGGAGAGAAAATGGCGCGGAAACGTTCGGGTATGCACACGTCTAGTCGGGTAATGGCCGTTCTGTCTACAAAACCACTGCGTGCACCCACGTGGCAATCGGCGTATGCGATGTAGGGTTTAATGTCGAAAATGGGTGTCCCGTCCATTAAGTCGGCACCCAAAACATGTATAACGGGGCCTTGGGACGTTTCCCATTCGATGCGTTCTAGCCGCACAGAAGATAGCCCCAAGCCGTTAGGACGAAAGGGCGAACGCGTGGCAAACACGCCCATCTTGGTGTTGCCGCCTAGCAATGGCGGACGAACAACAAGGCTGTTGGGTGCGTGTTTGTTGGCCGAAAAGTGCCAAATAAGCCAAAGATAGTCGAACTCGTCTAGCCCGCGCAGGGCGTCTTTTCGAGCGAATAAGCGGGTTCTAAAACTATTTGTCCGCGCACGTCTTGCACCAAGCCGCTTTGTTTGGGTATGCCAAACTTCGAGCTGAAAGGCGGAACGAAAATGGGCTATGGGGTGTATTTCGTCATTGTGCAGCTGTGATTTGAGCATGGATGGGGAGGGAACGAGGGGGCGGCCCACCCATACGCAGTTTAACTAGTTGCAAAGTTAAGGTAATTAACCCATTTTTAACCGCATAAACCATGAAACATGTTATGGTATTGTGGCAAATGCTTAATTTTGCCATTAAAGAAGAAGTTATGAAATACAATAACGACCATGTAAGAAGGCGCGACCGACTGCTGACCGAGAAACGCGCCATAGAGCTGATAGAGGTGCCGAATATGGCGTTCTTTCGATGACAGACGAGGAAGGCATGCCGTATGCCATCCCCGTAAACCATGTTTGGGATGCGCGAAAACACGTTATATGTGCATTGCGCGCGAAGGTAAGAGTTAGGGCCATAGCCAAGAACCCGCATGTGTGCCTTTGCATTGTGGGCGACGTTAACTTGTTGCCCGCTAATTTCACCACCGAATACGAAAAGTGTGGTGATTTATGGCCCTAGCCCGAACGGGATTGGACGAAGACGAACGCATGAAAGCCTTGCACCTGCTTATTAACAAGCTATCGCCCGAACACAAACAGCTGGGCGAGAAGTACACGCAGGCATCGTTTCATCGTACAGAAATTATCAAGATTGAGGTGCAAGAGTTTTCTGGCAGCGCAAGAAGGTGAACAAGGCTGGGTAAAAATCAAGCCTTAATCCGCAACAGGGCAACGCGAGAAACGTTTGCTAGCCTGCGGTGGTAAAGCAAAATGCGGCGTGCTAGCCAGGTGCTAATGGTGTGGTCAATGTTGCGCATTGGCGTGGATAGTCGCAATGTAACGGCGTGGCTGGTGTTATGCTATGGCGTGACTGGTGTTGTGCAATGGCATGGCTGGTGTTGTGCAATGGCGTAACTGGTTTTATACGGAAAAGCCCCAAACCTTTCCTTAGCAGAAGGGTTTGGGGCTTTTTGGGGTGGATGAACCGAGGTTATTTCAGTTGTTCTTTAAAGAAATTGGTTATCTGGCGCAACAAGTGGTTGCGTGTATTGCCGCCATAGATGCTATGGTTGCGGTTGGTGTAATACAACTCTTTGAAGTCTTTGTCGGCCTGAACAAGCGATTCTGCATACTCAAAGGTGTTTTGCGGATGCACATTGTCGTCTGCCAAGCCGTGGCAAATCAGCAAAGCTCCATGCAAATTGTGGGCGCGCGACATGGCGTTGTCGTCGTATCCCTTGGCATTCTCTTTGGGCGTACGCATGTATCGTTCGGTGTAGATGGTGTCGTAGTAGCGGGAGATGAAGTGGGGGAGCCACTGAAACGCCTGCCTTGAAGACGTTGTCGCGAACCTCATGCTCATAAGCGTGTTGAAACCGCCGAAACTCCACCCCCAAATGCCGATGTTGGTTTGGCATCTACGGCAGGGTATGAGGCGAGATGGCGAGCCGTTGCCACTTGGTCTTGCGACTCTAATTTGCCCAATTGCAGGTAGATGGACTCTCGAAAGCCGAACCTCTGCCACCTGTTCCGCGCCCATCCACGCATACAACGATAAAGCCTTCTTGGGCCAAGTACCTGTCGAAGAGTGCACCTTGCCCCATCGAGCCAATGCCCCACGAGTTAACCACTTGCTGGCTGCCTGGTCCGCTGTATTGGAACATGATGACAGGATATTTCTTTGATGAGGAGAAGTTGGCGGCTTAACCATCCAGCCGTCTAGCTTTACGCCATCGCCTGTTGTAAAGCAGAAGAATTCCGGGCTCGAGAAGGTCCTTGCTTGTATTTGGCACGAGCTGTTTGTTATCCAGCAATGTGGATATAACTTTGCCGCGGGCATCGCTATAGCGTGAAGGTGTAAGGCGTGGTGGCATTGCTCCAGGTGTTGATAAAGTATTCAGGTCGCCTGAGAAGATGGCGTTGTTCCAGCCTTCTTGCTTTGTTAGGCATTCTGTTTTTCCGTTTTTGTGGTTCACAAACACCTGCCTGTCGTGCGCCGTGGGCACGGCTGCTTAATAAAAATACGTCGCCCGTTTGCTCGTCGTAGCCGTAAACTTGGGTGATGTCGTAGTTTCCATCGCCTATCTTACGTATCTGTTTTCCCGCCCATGTCGTATGGGTAGAGGTGCATGTAGCCGTCCGGTCGCTAGGAAGTAGAAAGCTATTGTTGTAAACCGATATGTTGGCTATGGCTCTTCTTTCACATACTTGTCTCCTCCCTTACCAATAGCTGTGCAACGGTGCTGCGGGGGTTCACCGTATATACGTTCAGCACGTCTTGGTGGCGGTTCATGGTGTAAACAAGTATCATGTCGGCACTGTTGGTGGTCTTGATACGCGGTATGCTAGCCGTCGGCATCCAATGGCACGTCGAGCTTTCTGGTTTGTCGCGACTTGATGTCGAAACTCCAAACCGACACTTTTGGCGTTGTCTTCGCCTGCCTTCGGTACTTGTATTCGAAGGAGGAAGGGTAGTTTAGGTTCTCCTTGTGTGCGGGATATTGCCCTTGATACATCTGCAAGGCGAAGGTTTTCACGTCTTTCTCGTCGTAGCGCACCCAGCAAATCATGGTTCCGTCGGCGTTGAACACCAACGAGACTGCTAACGCCGAACTCCTCTTCGTTCACCAATCAGGCACGCCGTTAATCACTTCGTTTAGTTTTTCCGTCTTTGTAACCTGGCTTTCGGCATTGTCGTAGAGCAGTTTCACCAAGAAAATGTTGTTGTCGCGCACGAAAGCCACCTGTCTACTGTCGGGCGACCACGTTGGGTTTTGCTGTGGTCCGCCGTCGGATAGCTTGTCTAGTCGGCGCGATGCCACAGATATATATATAATAGGTGGCCTTAAAAGGTTGCGCCTATAAATCTGCGAGTTGGTGCAAATAGAGTATGCGTGTGCCGTCGGGCGAAGGATGCCTATGCTGTCGAACGACTTCACCTTTTTGCCCTTGCGTGTCGTTCACGTCGAACAGAACGTCTACCTGTTTGCCTGATCTTAAACGAATAGCGTACGATGCGTTGCCCGTCGTCGCTTATCTGCGCAATGAGGTCGGTGCCCGCAATGGGTTTGATGCCGCTGATGTACTCTGGCGCAAACGTACCATCGGTAATCTTTTTCAAGTCGAGGCGTGCCAGCCGCCGAAAACGTCTGGACAACGACAAGAGAAAGGCCATACACGATATGATTACTCATGATTGAATGTTTTAGTCGTAATTGCGGACAAAGATAATTAAAAATCCGTACTTTTTGCAAACCAAAGGCGAGCAATTGTTGCTGCCTACCACTACAAAAAGACGAACAATGCAACTACCATATAATGATTTTGGAACTGGATGAGGACGCAATTCCCCTTCAAAGTGCAGAAACTATCGGTTAATGCGGGCTTTACTTGTCCACGAGAGATGGGCATACGGGGTTAGGGGGCTGCACCTGTTGCAACAATCGCAGCTTTAATCCTGCCTGTGTGAACCTGAACAAGGGGTTGGCGAGCAGTTGGAGCTGGCAAAAAGTTCTTCGCTCGCAAGTATCCCAGTATGAAATACTTGGCTTATTTTCAAGCTTCACCAGCACTTCGACACTATCGACCGCCTTAAAGCCATGTACGAAGAGGCGTTGATGGTGGAAGATGTGGTGGGCGGTTATTGGTACACGCCCCGACTGCATGCCCGATGCCCTACTTCGCTATTTGGAAGGAAAGCAACAAGCATACGTTTCTGATTGTGGAGTATGGCGTTGAAAGTGCCAACAACGAAACTTTGGAGCGCGTTAAGCGTGGGCACACATTCGAGTGTAGTAGAGAAACCATCGAGCGAACGCACGAATGTGGAATAAGGACGGGGGCGCACGTTATCCTTGGCCTACCTGGCGAAGATGCCAAAAGAAAGCATTTGAGGCAGGCCGCAATCATATCTGCCTTGCCCATCGATATCTTGAAAATACATCAGATGCAGATAATACGCGGAACGTTGTTGGCCAAGGAGTACATAAAACAGCCGTTCCACTTGTACACGGTAGAAGAGTATTTGGATGTGATTTGCGAGTATGTGAAACGGCTACGCAAGGGCCTTGTGCTCGAAAGGTTCGTTAGTCAATCGCCCGAAGGCTTGCTTATCGCGCCAAAATGGGGATTGAAGAACTACGAGTTTACCAATTTGCTCGTTCGCAAAATGGCAAACGAGCAAGTTGTTCAAGGCAGCATGGCCTTATAATTTTCGGTGGATATAAGTTCTTCGTAAGTGATGATGTTGGGGTGGGCACGCATGTATTTGTCTACTTGGTCGACATACTTGTTGCGGTAGCTGTGTAGCCATAGCCTTATTAACCACCCACCATATCTTGGCCATGTGCAAGTCGCGGTCTATTTGCGGCCGTGTGTCGTTTCTATCCAGCGAATATTGGGCAAGTAGATAGAAACTCAGCGCATCGGGAACGATGTAACCGCGGTACATGGTTTTGGTTTGTTCAGGACTGTAAAAGCGCTTGTAGAGCGTGTAGTCTTCGCCCATGTACTTATCAAGCGATACACCTATGGTGCCGTTTCCCGATGATGCTTTGGTCGAACGAACTAATTTGCGAGTAAATCTTTGGTTGTGGCAAGTTGGGGAACCACTTGCTAAGCTTGCTGAACGCGTGAGTGATTGTTCGTTAATGTCGTTGATGTTGTTAAACTCGGCCTCTACATCGGTAATAAGCCTTTGCAAGGTGGTGTCTTGATAGTAATGCAAGAAACGATGATGTATTTCGGAGTCTTCGATTGTTCCCAGTGCAACACCTTTTTCTATTAGCGTGCGCGTTTCTGTTGGGTAATCGGTATTCATTTGTTGTAGTGCAGAGTAATCGCCAGTGGTAAGGTAACGACTCTCTAAGCGGTCGTAGCGTTGCACCTTAATGCAGTCGCCATGATCGCCATTCATGTTGTGCCACATTTTTATTTCGCAGCCAACAAACATGATAAGTATAGCATGAGTATTAGTGACAGAACTTTCATGTCGTTACCTTTTTGTTTATTTCTCGTTGCGAATTTACTATATTTATAAACCAAACTTATTGCTAAAAACATAAAATTTTTCTCGTTTAAATACTTGATTTGGTCTTTTGTGTTAATAAATATGGATAATACGCCAACTGTTAATGCTCGTGAAAGGTGCAAGTGTGAGAACGTGAGAGGGTGAAAAAATGGCTACGCCTATCAAACTGCTAGCCCGTTAGCCTGTTATCTTGACAACTTGTTATCTTGTCTTCTTGTCTACTTGTTTTCTTGTCTATTTATCTCTTCGTTTGGTCGTCCAACAGCCTGATGAGCGCACCAACAGATGAACTTAAATTTGTTAAGAAACCTCACCTGATGCAGAACAGACGGCCCGGATGATGAAAAACAAGGGTAAAGAAGTTGCGAAAGCGCGTAATTTACATTACCTTTTGCACCATATTATGTCATTATACTGCACCCCTTGCAGGTGTGTAACACCCTATATATGAAAGAATTTTTACGAGTATTGCGTCGCTTTGTGCCGCCGTATAAGAAATATTTGGCCCTATCCGTAGTGTTCAATGTCTTGTCTGCGATATTGAACATCTTCTCTTTCGCAACGCTCATACCCATATTGAACATACTATTTAAGACCAGCGAGGCCGCCAAACCTGTGCCGTACATGGCGGGGTAGCGCGGAGAGCATCGGACAGCTAGTGACATTATCGTAAACAACCTGAACTATTACATTCAGCGAGATGATAGTGGAGTGGGGAGCAACAACCACCTTGCTTGTAGTGGGATTGCTGTTGGCCTTTATGACTATGCTCAAAACGCTTCTCCTACTTCCTGTCGTCGGCTGCCATCATACCCATCCGAACAGGCGTAGTGCGCGACATCCGCAACCAAATGTATCGCAAGATAACATCGCTCTCGCTGGGTTTCTTTTCGGAAGAACGCAAGGGCGACCTCATTGCGCGAATGAGTGGCGACGTGCAAGAGGTTGAAGAGCTCCATCATGTCGTCGCTCGACATGCTGTTTAGAAATCCCGTTCTTATCATCGCCTATTTCATTACGCTGGTCGTTGTTTCGTGGCAACTAACGCTTTTCACCCTGATTTTCGTGCCTTTGTTCGGCTGGTTCATGGGGTATGTGGGCCGACGGCTTAAACAAAAACTCCATTAAGGCCCAGTCGTTGTGGGGCGACACCATGAGTCAAGTGGAGGAAACGCTGGGCGGACTGCGCATTATCAAGGCCTTCTGTGCCGAAGATAAGATGAATGCGCGATTTGACAAGGTGAACAGCGCCTACCGAAACGACATCATGAAGGTGAACATTCGCCAGCAATTGGCGCATCCCATGAGCGAGTTTTTGGGCACGGTGATGATTGTTATCGTGCTGTGGTTTGGCGGAATACTGGTTCTGAACAATCAGGTGATGCAAGGCCCAACATTTAGTTACTACCTCGTTATTCTTTATTCTATCATCAATCCGCTGGAAAGATTTCTCGCGTGCAGGCTATAACATCCCAAAGGGGTTGGCCTCGATGGAGCGTATAGACAAGATATTGAAAGCCGAGATAGACATCAGGGAGAAGGAAAATCCTGTGCACATAAGCAGCTTTGAACAGCAGATAGAGTTCAGGGACGTGTCGTTTAAGTATGGCGAACAATGGGTGTTGCGCCACATCAACCTCACTATACGCAAGGGTCAGAGTGTGGCCTTGGTGGGACAAAGCGGTTCGGGCAAGTCTACTTTGGTAGATTTGATACCGCGTTACTACGATGTACAAGAGGGCGAAGTGCTTATCGACGGCATCAACGTGAAAGACTTGGGCGTACACGACTTGCGCCAGCTTATTGGCAACGTGAACCAAGAGGCCATCTTGTTTAACGACTCGTTCTATAACAACATTACTTTCGGCGTAGACAATGCCACTATGCACGATGTGGAGGCAGCACGCATTGCCAATGCCTATGCCTTTATTATGGAAACAGAACGGGGTTTCGACACGAACATTGGCGATAGGGGCGGCAGACTTTCGGGCGGACAACGCCAGCGTGTAAGTATTGCTCGCGCCGTACTTAAAAATCCGCCCATACTTATATTGGACGAGGCCACTAGTGCCTTGGACACAGAGAGCGAACGGCTAGTGCAAGACGCCCTTGAAAGGCTGATGAAAACACGCACCACGGTGGCCATTGCCCACCGTCTGTCGACTCAGTAAGAATGCCGACGAGATATGCGTGCTGCACGAAGGGCGCATCGTTGAACGTGGAACACATGAAGAACTGCTGGCCATTGATGGCTATTATCGTAAGTTGAACGATATGCAGTCGCTCTGAAACCACACCTATTTATAATAAGGTATATAATATGAGAAGACATCATCTGGGCATTATGCAAAGTCCGTTGGCACCATTCGTAGCATTGCTTGCCAACCTGCTTTTGGCCTTTGGCTTGTATATCGTGGCCCGAATAGAGTTCTTGTTTGAGAACTACAACTACTTCTGTGCCGTTCTGTCGCCAGCGCGTTTGTGGCGATTGTTCTGTGGCGGCTACATGTTCGACCGCTCGGCGATATTCTACACCAACGCCCTCTACGTGGTGATGATGCTTTTTCCGCTGTGGTTGAAAGAAACGCCGCTGTATCATAAGGTCTGCAAGTGGTTGTTTGTTGTGGTCAACTCACTCACGCTGATAATCAACTTGGGCGATTCCGTTTACTTCCCTTACACCCTTCGGCGAACCACGACCACCGTTTTCAGCGAGTTTAAGAACGAAAACAACCTAGGCGATGTGTTCTGGGGCGAGCTTTTAGAGCACTGGTACTTGGTGTTGTTGGCTGCATTGCTGATATTTCTCATGTGCAAGCTATACGTAACACTCCAAGGTTAGGGGCGCAACAATACGTTTCGGTTAAGCAACGCGTGGCTTATAGCGGCGTGCAATTGTTGCTGTTGGTCGCCTTTACGCCAATTGTTATCGGTGCATGTCGCGGCGGATTAAGTGGAGACATAAGGCCCATTACCATCAGTAACGCCAACGAATACGTGGATAGACCAACCGAATGCGCCTTGGTTCTGAACACGCCCTTTGCGTTAATACGCACCATTGGCAAGAGCGTGTTTGTTGTTCCCGATTATTTCAAGACGCAAGAAGAGGCAGAAAAGGTGTTCACACCCATCCACCAGTTCACCCATCCGTTTGGAACAGAGAAGAAGAATGTGGTGGTGCTGATTGTGGAAAGTTTCGGCAGAGAGTATATTGGCGCGCTAAATAAAGACTTGGAAGGCGGCAATTACAAAGGCTATACGCCCTATGTAGACAAACTGATTGAACAAAGCACCACCTACAAATACTCTTATTGCAACGGGCGCAAAAGCATCGACGGCATGCCTTCGGTGCTTTGTGGCATCCCCATGTTTATCGAGCCGTTTGTGCTTACGCCCCAGTCGGTGAACAATTTCACGGGTTTGGCCGGGATATTGTCTAACGAGGGCTACAACACCGCCTTCTTTCATGGGGCCATTAGGGGTAGCATGGGGTTCTTGGCCTTTGCTAAGAAAACTGGGTTTAAGGAGTATTATGGGCGAGAAGACTATGCTGCCGACCCGCGTTTTGGCGGCGATGCCGACTTCGATGGGCATTGGGGCATTTTGGGACGAGGCCTTTCTTGCAATACTATTGCACGAAGATGGGCGAGATGAAACAGCCCTTCATGACGGCCGTTTTCACCGTATCTCGCATACGCCATACGTTATCCCCAACAAGTATAAAGAAAACTTATCCCGAAGAGGGCTTGCCAATACATAAGTGCATCAGGTATACCGACATGGCCATAGGTAAGTTTTTTGAAAGCGCACGCAAGCAACCGTGGTTTAAAAACACCATCTTTGTGCTTACAAGCGACCACACCAACATCAGCGACCACGCCCAATACCAAACAGACCTTGGAGGGTTTTGTTCGCCTATCATTATCTACGACCCCAGTGGCGAAATAGAACCAGGCATGCACGACGACATTGCCCAGCAGATAGATATCTTGCCAACGGTGCTCAACATATTGGGTTACGACAAGCCCTTCCTTTCTTTCGGTTGCGACTTGATGTCTACGCCGATGGAAGAAACCTACGCCGTGAACTATCTTAACGGCACTTACCAATATGTGAAGTATGGCTATGTTTTGCAGTTTGATGGCAAGCAGACTAAGGGTGTGTATGCGCTTGACGACCTCTTGATGAAGAATAACCTCAAAGGAAAAGTTAAGGAACAGGCGAAAATGGAGCTTGAGGTGAAGGCCATCATACAACAATACATGTATAGGATGGTTAACGATAAGCTGTTGCCATAGGTTATTTTGTTTTGAACACAATGAGAAAGATAGATAAATTGCTGTATAGCCTTTTGCGAACTTGCTGGAATGTTCTGGCATGCTTTCCCTTTTGGTTTCATTATTTCATGTCCGATTGCCTCTATATACTGGTTCGTTACGTGGTAAAGTATAGGCTTAAAATAGTGAGGGCCAACTTGGAAAGCTCGTTTCCAGAAAAATCGGAAGAAAAGAGTTAGCTAGGCTCGTTAACGATTTCTACCATTGGTTTTTGCGACTATATCGCCGAGACGGTGAAGTTCTCGGCTATGAGTAGGAGCAGCTGATGCGCAGAATGGTGTTCACAGGGACCGACCTTATCGACAAGTATGTGGCCGAAGGGCGTTCGTGTGGCGTGTATCTAGGGCATTACGGACAATGGGAGTGGATAACCTCTCTACCACTTTGGCTACGGTCTAACGGGCTGTGCACACAGATTTACCACCCATTGGAAAACCCTGTCTTCGACAAGTTGTTCAAGGTAACTCGCGAAAAGAACGGCGCCGTGTGCGTGTCTATGCAAGAGTCGCTAAGAAAGACCATCAAATATCAGCGGGAAGGGCAACCCATCGTTATGGGATATATAGCCGACCAAGTGCCTAATTGGTTTAACATTCACCATTGGCTAGATTTCCTTAACCACGATACGCCTGTGTTTTACTGGTTCCGGAACGTATCATGAAGCGTATGAGATCAGGTGGTGTTTTACGCATCGCTCTCGCGTAAAGGGCGAGGATATTACCAATGCGATTTCCAGTTGCTGACCGACAAAGCCAAGGAGTTTGAAGACTATCGCATAACAGACATGTACTTTCCAACGCCTGGAACAGTCGATACGAAAAGACCCTTCGATGTATCTTTGGAGCCACAACCGCTGGAAAAGAACGCGCGCCGAGTTCGAAATGCGTTACGACAGGGAAACGGGGAAGTATCACATGGGACCCATTGAGAGACGTGATAAAAACACTATGAGGAACGCCAAAGGCGTAGAAATGAACAAGGAAAGGGTAGAACAAGTCGTTTTCGCCTTTTCGGTTGACTAGTTAACGTGCTAACAAGTGGTTAAGTTATAGGCAAAGAATAGGCTCTGCACTTTGTTTGCCTACCTCACTATGCTTTCAACAAATCTCAGTACACAGCATGTAGCCGCACTACAATCCCAATCGTAGCCACATTACAAGCGCTTTGTAGTATCAGTACAAGCGGCTAGTACCGATGCTTTAACCGAGATAAGTGTGTACTTAGTGAAGTGGTCTTGACTTTTAGTCTTTCTACAAATTGAGAGGAGTGCAGCACAAGTGAGACTCACTGGCTTATAAAATCACCAAAGCTCAACATCTACCGAAGGCATCAGCTCGGCACCTCACTAACTCAGAAGCTCACCATCTCATCAAGTCATCAACCCCAAAACTCATCAACTCAAAAGTTTAAATCTTTATCTTTTATTTTACAATATCGCTTTAATTTTTCGCTCCGTTCTAGCGAAAATATAGGCTAAAAAGTAGGTAAAAAGCCACTATTTCTAGCCTTTTACATCCTTTTGTTTTGTCTGTTTCAAGAAAAGAGCGTGCATTTTGCACCATTTAGCCTTTCTAGTTTGGTTGCGGCTCGTATTTTTTTCAACTCCAATTACGCACTTTTTAGCCCCTAAAACCCCACTTTTAACGAGCTATTTTGCCCTTTCTAGCCATGTGTTTCATGGCTAGAAAGAATTTTATTATACCATTTGCAGCGGATATTTATGCTTTTCGTCTCGTATTTTGCGGCATTTTGCCTTGCGTTTAGCACCAAAACGCACTCCATTTAGCACCAAAACGCACTCCATTTAGCGGCAAAACGCACTCTGTTTTGCACCAAATGGCCAAAAGGTGCAATGGCGATCTCTTCAAATAAAAATACATTTTGCCGCATACACATGCTAATCCTATTTAGCATCAAAACAAACCTTCGCGAGAATCGATTTTTTGCGGCAAGGTGGGCGATTGGTGAACAACGAAGGCACTCATAATGTTAAATTTATCGCTGAAAAACTAGACAAAACGAGTTTGCAGTAAACATTTGCGAGTGGTCAGCTGCACAGAAAACATGAAGGCTTGCGACGACCAGCGCGAGCGGATTGCGAGGCATGCTGCACACGGACAACGGCAACAGCTTCATGGAAACGCAGAAGTAATCGGCCATTGACAAGCGGTTTTCTGCTTGTTGAGACCGCATTGAAAAACGTCAGCCCGAACACTTTTTAGACGTAGCCACGTTTTTACCACATACAAAAGGGGCAGAACTTCAGATTTCATTGTATTTCTGTCCGGCACGTTGTACACGAGCGGGGTGTTTAGGTTTAGCAACACAAAAGGCGTAAACTCCTCTCAATTTGTAGAAAAACTAAAAAGTCAAGACGACTTCAGTAGCAGAATTTTTCTCTGTTTCAATTGTACTTTACCATGTTTTTATTTTCTTTTTGTTTGAGGTAAAGTGTCAACTTATTCGGTACTCTGCAACATGATTGGTGCAGCCTTCTTTCCCGCTTTTTACCTTTTAACCTTTTTCGCTTTTTATCAGTCGCATCCGTTTCTTTCAGAATTTGTTTCGAAAGTGTGGATAATGTCTTGCTCTTGTCTTTCCATCGAATATTCGTTTAGTGCGAACTCTGATGCTTTTCGTCCTTTGTCTAAAAACAGACTGGGGAGCCTGTTCGAATGCCATTACCATCTCTTCTACCTTTTGGGCATAAGCAATGATGTTTCCATATTCTATTGTTGTGGAGAACTCTGGGTTAAGATACTCTCTGCCTGCCTCACCATGATAGCCAATGACATAACATCCGCATGCCATAGCCTCCACAGGCGGGAAGTCCAAAGCCCTCTCTGTGGTTGAAGCTCAAGAGAAAAACACTTTCCTTCATGATTTGGGCAACCTCTTGCTCTGTTTTATTGTCGATGGAAACAAAGTTCCAGTTTTTAATGCCTCTCGCTTTTTAAGGATTTCCACAATTTTGGGTTACGTCTTGGCTTAGCTTTCGGGGCATAAAGCATATTTGCTTTTCTTTATCTCACCTATAATTAAATATGGTATCCTGTGTCCTATATGTATCCTATATACATTGGCCGTGGGGAAGGCGTAGTTCAGGTAAGCTAGCGAGTCGTCTGAAACAACGATTGCAGCAAGCATATCTTTGGTGTTATAGTTTATCTCGGTATGATTGGAGGTTATGCCGTAGATGTTAAATGTATAATAACAATTCTGATTAAAGATAATCTTTCTGTTTGTTGGCAATATCTTATTAAACTCTGCACCATATATTTCGGGAATGACAAGTATGTCGTTCGGCGCAATGCTAACGCTTTTCTTACTTAACCGCCACCGTTTAAGTTTTCTTCTTAGGGTAAGCATCCTGTTTAGCAAGATATGTTGGAGCATATAATATATATAAGGACTGTAAGCAATCGCGGCTTGCGATTTAAACCACCACTGCTTTGGCTCTTTGTCTAATAGAACATAAGCGTCTATCCCATGGTTGTTTAATACTTCCACTTGGCGGTAAATTTGTTTTACTCCGCCACTGATTAGCATTGTTTGGGCAAATAAAATAGATTTTTGGGCTTCATAATGTGACGATATTTCTTAATCTAACTCTTAATGTCATACTCTTTCCTCCGGTCTACATTGGCCTAGATACAATATGTTGCAAGGCTATCGGCACTGAACGTCTTTCTATGTCAGCCTGTTGAGGCCATGAAATAGTGAACAACAAGCCGACTTCTTATTTCCGTTATTCCAGTATTTTTTGTAGCCAGCCTGTAAAGCTGTATTTCTGCTAATGGCTGTATCTACTTGTTGATACGGTGCTTTGATGAAGGTTTCAAGACCTTTGAAGTTGTTGTCTTCGAATACAAAGATGTTGTTGGGATTATAAAAGTCGTAGTCGCGCACTAGTTTATTGTCGGTAATTGGTTTTTATTGTAACCGATGCTCTCAAAAGTACGAAACGAAAAGACCATTGTGTATCGCATTGTGCAGGTCGAGTAAGAACTCTGATTTTGCATCAATTCAATGCTCTGTAAAGGAAAATCCATAGAGATAATCTTTACTTCGCAGAAGCGACCTACCGTCTCTCTTGGAAAGCAAAAAGACACGGGGATAAACACGGCTTATTAGTTCCGCTCCTAAGTGTTGAAGCAACGTGAGCCTGTGCCTCATGTAGGTACCTAAGAAAAACACCGTTCCTTTCTCAACCTCTTTGGTAGGCTTTATGTCGTCGAAATAAAAGTTGGGTGGCGCTATATAGGTTTGGGTTCTCCTTCCATCGTTCTTGTCGAAGGCATAGAACTTATCGAACAAGGCAATGTAGTTCTTCACCAACGGATAGCGTTTGATGCCGTCCATTGGTATGCCACAATCTTATCGACTTTTTCTTTCGTCGCGTTCACCACGTCGTAGTCGAACAAGTCTGGGCGAATAAAGAGTGCATAGTCGGCTTTATCGAAGGTAGAAAGCAGTGCCAACTGCTTTTCCTTGCTCATTTTGTTCTTCAACAGTCGCTTGTAGCTTTTGTCTTTGTGTACCCATTTGTTGTACGCATGTATTATTTTGTCTTTTCAACGGTATGGAAACGTGTTCGTCGTTTTTAAGCAAGAACACCTTGAAACCCTAAATTCCAAGTTCTCCTTAAACCTTTCAGGCAGTCCAAAGTGGTTGGGAACTGCCATGATGATTGATTTTCCTTCAAATTCTTTATGTTCCATAATCTATAAAACGGCTCCAAAAGGGTCTGCTTTCTTTGTTCCAACGGTGGCAACCCATCGGCAGTTCGCCGCCATTAAGGCTTAATGCCAATTCGGGTTTGTTCTCTATTGCGAAACGGCACGCCTCCTTGTAGTTGGGCTTGCTCAGCTTCAGACCATTCTTTGAGGCTCTACGCTGAAAAAAACATCCTCGGCAAAGAATGGGTTGTTGTTCTTCGGATTTAGGTAAGCTTGTACTTGCAAGGGTAGTTGTTCGAGAACAGCAATCATTTTCTCTCTCTTGCGAAGCGAAAAGCCGCCATTCCCCACCTCGTTATATAGCAGCGTTTTGTTTTTTTGAGTTCTTCTGTTACCATGATAATTTACCACCCGTAGCCCGTAACACACCAGATTGTCCCATATCCGCTTAGGTAATGGCATCCGTTCACAGCTGCGTATCCAGGGTGCGCCCACATAATCATAGTTCTTATTGCACCACAACGCGAGGTCGTCTTTAAAGATAAACGCGTCCGTTTGGTAGATAAGAATGTATGTTTTGTTGAAGGCCTTGTAGAAATCTACGCTTAACATAAGACTGTTATACCCGCGAATGTCTTTAAAGAAACGATCGTCGAACGCCTTAAAGTTTGCATCTCCAAAACTTTTGTAGGCAGTAATGTCAAGGCTTTCGGGGTGGACGAAAGTAATGGGGTGGTTCTTCAACACATTAAAAGCCTGCTTCAAGGCAATGCAATCGTCTGTGTCGGCACGCTCCTTATATAGGTATAACAATATCTATCATCTTTACAGTAGGAAATAAAAGGCAAGACCATAAGGTTTCGCCCCTTAAATCCTATGCCATGTTATTGTGAAATTAGTAATTGTCCTCGTCTTCACCGATGTTCTCGGCCTCCATGTTCAGCTCGTCGTTGTCTTCTTCGAACGTTGTTCGGTAGCTTTCTTCGGTGAGGGATGTCCTCGTCGAACGAGTCGTCGTCGTCATCGTCCTTATATTGTCTTTCGGAATCGTTAACTTCGTCCTCGTCGTCCTCGTTGTCTTCATCACTGTCGCTAAGGCCTTTTCCGCCCGCAAAGTCGTCGTCAAGTCGGGATGAGACCTTTTTCCAATTCGGGTTTTTCCTTAACGAAAATGGCCTCAACCCACGTGCCTTTCTCTATTTCAAGAGCTTCAAATCCGTCTTCGGTCTTCTTGTCGAACATGCCCCCTTTCTTGTGCAAACGGTCCTTTGGCAATACGGTTGTGCTCACCTCAAAGCCGCTTTCGATGATGTCTTTCACGCTTTGTGAGCGAATCCCAGCCTCCGCCAAAGTTTCTGTCGAGCACTTCGATGAGTTTTGCCGCCGAAATGTGGCGTATGTTTTCGTACGTAAGGTCGGTTACACGCATGATGGGGCGTTTCTTAATGGCCAGTTTCGTCTTTTTGTCCTTCTTCCAGCCTTATCGCTCCCACCTTAAATCCGCGTTCCTCATACTTCTTTATGATTTCAGGTCGGTCTATCTTTATCCTTCTGCTTCAAACGCGCTTTTCACAACGTCCATATAATGGCGTGCGTTATCTTTTAGGTCAGCGTCTTTTTCAGCAGCTTCCCACATTCTGAACACGTCATTCTCTTGTATGCTCCACACGTTGCTTTTGCTAAGTGTTTTAAGAGTCAAAGCTTTTTTTTCTTGTTTCATATATGATTAATTATCTTTCTCGCGATGATTGCTTATTGAAAGGTGTTTCGCATAAATGTGCTGTCTGCACAAAGACACCCCGATAGTCGGTTTTCAACCTTTTGTGTGTTGTATTGCTGCAAAATTATATACTTTCATTAAATCTACAAACTTTTGCGACAAGAAATTTAATCACATCCCCATTATAGTTGTATCATAATGCACATTCCAAGTACTTGCACCAAGCCAACCCCGCTTTCGGTTGATGCCAACGCACAAACAATAGACCACTAAACGCGCACTTGTGTAGGTTTTCTAAATAAAAATAAGTATCTTTGCAGCAAAAAGAAACGAAATGGGCATATTCGGGTTTTTCAACAAAGCAAGAAAGAAACGCTAGACAAAGGCTTGGAAAAAGACCAAGCAAAGCGTTTTTAACAGAGATTAACGCGATGCGATAGCCGGAAGAGTCAAGGTTGACGACGAGGGTTCTCGACGACTTGGAGAAATCCTAATCACATCCGATGTGGGCGTAGACACTACGTTGAAAATCATTGAGAGAATTGAAACACGCGTGGCTCGCGACAAGTACGTCTCAACAAGCGAACGCAACAACATCTTGAAAGAAGAGATTACTGCACTGCTTTCCGAGAACAACACGCAAGACAACGATGGTTGGGAACTCCCCGAAGCGGGCAATCCATACGTGATACTCGTGGTGGGCGTGAACGGGTGGGCAAAACAACCACCATAGGGTAAGCTTGCCCACCAGTTTAAACAGGCAGGAAAGAAGGTTTATCTTGGAGCCGCCGACACTTTCAGGGGCAGCTGCCGTAGAGCAGATTTGCATCTGGGGCGAACGCGTTGGCGTGCCCGTTGTGAAACAACAGATGGGTTCCGACCCGCATCGGTGGCGTTCGATACGCTCAGTTCGGCCAAAGCCAACGGCGCCGACGTGGTTATCATCGACACGGCGGGCCGACTACACAATAAGGTGGGACTGATGAACGAGTTGAAGAAGATAAAGGAAGTGATGAAAAAGGTGCTGCCCGAGGCCCCCAACGAAGTGCTGTTGGTGCTTGATGGCTCAACCGGGCAGAACGCTTTCGAGCAAGCCAAGCAGTTTTCGGCCGTTACCAACATCACCGCATTGGCCATTACCAAACTCGACGGCACGGCCAAGGGAGGCGTGGTGATTGGCATCAGCGACCAATTAAAAAGTTCCGTAAAGTACATTGGCCTAGGCGAGGGTATGGAAGACCTGCAACTCTTCAACCGCCAGCATTTCGTTGATTCGCTTTTCAATGAATAACTAAGGTTCTTGGGCTTGTAGTTGGGCGAACTTGTGAGCGCTTCAATCTCCAAGTCCTTGTCCTTCTCGGTAACAAGTTCGTAAGCTTTTAAACGAGAGAAATATCAGAAGCCATATTAGCTCGCGAACTTGCAAACTCATGAACTTACAATGAATAAACGGGGCTAACATCCCTATTCGCCTTGCCAGAGCACCACTGCATTCGTGCTGTGTCTCTTCGTTCCCCACGTTGTTCGTGCGGACAAGGCGACATCTCAATAAGTACTCAAACATTAGAATGAAAAAGAATCAGGTTGACATCATCACAATGGGGTGTTCAAAGAACCTCGTTGATAGTGAGTTGCTGATGAAGCAATTTGAAGCGAACGGATACCACTGCGTGCACGACAGCAAAAAACCGAATGGAGAAATTGTTGTTATCAACACATGCGGTTTCATAGAAAGTGCAAAAGAAGAGCATCAACACCATCTTAGAGTTTGCACAAGCCAAGGAAGAAGGGCGTTTAAAGCAGCTTTACGTGATGGGTTGCCTCTCGCAACGCTACCAAAAGGAATTGGAACAGGAAATACCGCAGGTGGATAAGTTCTACGGCAAGTTCAATTACAAAAACTTGCTTAAAGATTTAGGGAAAGGCGTCATTGCGTCGTGCAACGGAACGCGCAGCATTACCACGCCTCGCCATTATGCCTACCTCAAAATTAGCGAAGGTTGCGACCGCAGTTGCGCCTAGTGCGCCATACCGCTTATCACGGGCAAGCACGTAAGTCGCCCTAAAGAAGAAATTCTTGAAGAGGTGCGCAGCTTGGTTTCGCAGGGCGTAAAAGAGTTTCAAATCATCGCCCAAGAGCTTACTTGTACGGTGTAGACCTCGATGGGCAACGCCAGATAACCGATTTGATTAGCGAAATGGCCGACATCAAGGGCGTGGAGTGGATAAGGTTGCACTATGCCTACCCCAATCAGTTCCCCCACAGCCTGCTCCAAGTCATCAAGAACAAGCCAAACGTGTGCAAATACATCGACATAGCCCTGCAACACATATCCGACAACATGCTTACACGTATGCACCGGCATGTAACCAAGGCTCAAACGATGGAACTGATAAAGCGCATTCGCGAAGAAATACCAGGCATTCACCTACGCACAACCTTGATGGTGGGATTTCCGGGAGAAACGGAAGACGACTTTAACGAGTTGCTCGACTTCGTAAAATGGGCGCGTTTCGACCGCATGGGTGCCTTTGCCTACTCCGAAGAAGAAGGTACTTACAGCGCGAAACATTACGAAGACGACATACCAGACGAAGTGAAACAACGCCGACTGGACCAACTGATGGCCCTGCAACAAGATATCAGTGCGGAGGTAGAGGCCCAAAAAGGTGGGCAAAAACGCTCCGAGTGATTATCGACAGAAAGGAAGGCGACTACTATATAGGGAGAACGGAATGGTCTTCGCCAGAGGTGGACCCCGAAGTGCTTATCCCAGCAACGGTGAAAGTGCGCGTTGGAAGTTTCTATAACGTGCGCATCACCGACAGTGAAGAATTTGACTTATATGGTGAAATAGAATGAACAACAAAGAGTTTATAACCGAACTAAGCGCAACAAACGGGCTGATACGCAGAACGTAACCCAAACCTTAGTGCGCAACGTCATCGACGAAATGGCTGTACGTTTCGACGAGGGCGACGTCGTTCGATACCTGGATTCGGCACATTCGAAGTGAAAAACGACTCGAACGCGTGGTGGTCAACCGGCCACCCAGCAGCGCATGCTAGTTCCACCTAAACTCGTGTTGGATTTTAGCCCACGGCTTCCATTAAGGAACGTCTCAAAAATGGAGTGAAGATGAATAACAGAGTTGGTATCCGCGAGGTTGGCAATGGCTCTTGTCAACAAAAACAAGCTTTCTTTGAAAGAGGCCGAGAACTTTGTGGCAACAATGTTCGATACGCTTAACGTGGGATTGAACGATGATAAGCAGGTTAAGCTAAAAGGGCTTGGCACGTTTAAGGTGATGAGCGTTAGCGCGCGTAAGAGCGTTGACGTTAACACGGGCGAGCCGATAATCATTGATGGGCGCGACAAAAATATCATTTTACGCCCGACAGCACCATGAAAGACTTGGTGAACAAAGCCCTTTGCACAATTCGATACGGTGGTTATAAACGATGGTGTTGACTTGAAAAGAGTTGGAACGAATGGACTGGACGGAGACGACATCAGATGCAGAACTTGCGCCCTTGAACGACAGTTCGGACGGTGCGGAGGCGACACCCACCTCTACTTTGCCGCCTTCTAAGATTGAAGCAGCAGTGAACCAAGCTGCCGACGCATTGGCTAGCGCACCCGTAGAAGTGCCCAACGAAACAGAGTGCCGGTTAAGAAGGCTCCCGAAAAGAGTCATATTCTCACGATGCAACAGCTTTCGGCACTAATGGCGACCAACGGCCAATTGCTGTTGCCGAAAATGCAGTGAATGCAACAAACCAACTTACCCTCACTGCCGACCAGTTGCGCCTGCTTAACGGCGGCGAAAAGCAGAACGAACATGAACAAAATGTTGTTCAGCGTGCGGAGTTAGAATTGGAGGAAACCTCCATTGAAACAGGAACAGGCGCGCCCGACATCCTTTCTGATGATGGAACGGAAGGGGCACAAGCACAAACCCAATCGGTTGAAGGGCTTTCTGAGCGAGGCAGACGAAACGCCCTGATGCTACCGAAATGGATGTTGTAAATGGGGTAGAGGCAAGCGATGTGGAAGAAACACATAATGATGTGGAAGGCGAACCTGCAAAAGGAGAAGACATGCCTGATGTCGACAATGACATTGTAGCTACCGATACCGATGCTGATAACGAGTGCGAACCAGTACAAGCGGCTTGCGCGGTGCCTGTTGTTGAAGGCCAAACGCTTGTTGACGAGAACTCGGAAACAGAAGACGAGTCGACACCAGAAGATACGGAAAGCAACAGTGCTGACGACTCGGATGTGAAACCGAACTTCAATCTGATGAAGAGGACTCAGACGAAGAGGACGAAACAGATGAAAACTCGTGTGAATACGAAGAGGACGAATGGGAAGAAGAGGAACGCAGAAGAAAGCGCAGAAGGCTTATTGTGGCCTGTGTTGTTGGCATTATTGTAGTTGCTGGCGGTGTGGCTTGGTACCTATTGAACCAAATGCAGCTGAAAGACAACCGCATATCGCACCTCGAAACGCTATTGAATACCTCTAAACCTTCTGATACAAAGGCATCCGAACAAGCACTTTCGCCTGCCGATTCGGCACGCGAAGACTCGATAAACAGGCTAATAGATGCCCAAACCAAAGCCGATTTGGCAGCTAAGCGAGGCGAAGATAGCACAAAATGCTGAGAAAAAGGCAGAGAAAGCAGACGATAAGAAACCGCTGCAACAGCCTCCGAGAATAAGAAACCTGCCGAAAAAACGGTGGATAAACCTGCGCCAAAGCAAGAGAAGGCTAAGGCCAACACAAACGGAAAGCCAAAACTACAAGCAATACGAGAAAGACGCCCGCGTGCGAACAGGTGCTTATAAGATTGTGGGTATTGCCCATGTGGTAACAGTTACAAAAGGTCAAAACGCTTTATTCGTTAAGCAAAAAGCATGTTGGGGCCTGGTATGGAGTGCTGCATTGAGGCTGTTAACGGAAATGTGAAGGAACTGAAAGAAGGACAAAAATAAAAATTCCTAAGCTGGAATTGGAAGAAACCAAAGGCTACATCTAAAATTAAGGCCGTTTTAGGGGACGTAGGCAGTAGGGCTTGCGTCCCCTAAATCATTTCTAATGATTAAGAGCGTGCATCAAGTTGCCAGATCACGAACGTAATAACCCACGAACTCACACACTCATTAGCTCATCCGCTTACAGTCTTATCAGCCCACAACCTTACGAACTCACCAACTGAACAACTCACAAACTTATCAACTCACAACCTTACGAACTCACCAACTGAACAATCACAACCTCGTCAGCTCACAAAGCTCTTAACCTTACAACCTCATAGCCTCATCAACTCACGAACTCTTAAACTCCCAAACCCATCACCTCACAAACTCACGAACTCACCAACTTAAAAGCTTAAAAAGCTTACAAAAATATTTTACAAAGCACATCCTCTTCATACACCCCTTCTAGCGAAAAAATAAGGGTGTCTAAGCAAGCAATTTGCTGCAAAATGCAGCCTTACACGTTTTTGTTTTTGTCAAAATTCGGAGATGTTGTATGCGTTTTAGCACCACTTTACCTTTCTAGTTTGGTCGACAACTCAAAATTTTTCAAGTCAATTACCCGCTTTTAGCCCCTCAAATCCCACTTTTTTAATGGCTGTTTTGCCCCTTTTGAGTCCCTGTTTTAATGGTTCTAGAGGTTTTGTCTATCATTTGATGTGTATTTTTATGCTTTTGCCTCGCAGTTAGCGGTATTTTGCATTGCATTTAGCACCATTTTGCCTTGCATTTAGCACCAAAACGCACTGCGTTTAGCACCAAAATACACTGCGTTTAGCACCAAAATGCAGTGCGTTTTGCGGCATATTGCACCGCATTTTGCAGCAAATAGCCCAAAAACTGGTGCAAATTGCGGTTATGTGTAATGAATATTCATATTGCTAGCATTTATATGCAACCCCCTTTTGCATCAAAACCAACCTTCGCGAGAATTGATTTTTTGCGGCAAGGTGAGCAACTGGTGAGCAAAAAGGGCACTCATAATGTTAAAATCTGTGCGGAAAATAAGACAAATTAAAGGTGAAAAAGTTGACGAGTAGACAAGTAAACGAGTAGACAAATTACCAAGAAAATGAGTTGAACAGTTGATAGGTGCAGCCTTCTTTTCCCCTTAGCTAATTTACAAGTTTATGAGTTAATGGGTTTTTGACAACTTAACAAGAGGACTATTTGAGCTGCCAATAGAGTTGTAGAGTGTACAAAGCAGAAAGGTTTGCTAACTGGCAAGTAGTCAAGTTGTCCAATTATAGGCTTGGTATATAGAAATGGCATTTATCCCAAACGGATAGCAAAATGTAGGGGGTGTTTGCTAAGCAAAGGTGCGTAGTAGGAGGCTAAATCTAAAACTCATCGCATTTTCTAAAACAATTCCTTTGTATTTCTTCATTACCTTATATAAAGCAGAAATCCCAACCATAGCAATATGGTTGGGATTCTGTTGGGTTTGTTTGGAATAAGTGTAATTGTTTATTTATGCCTCAGCTTCCGGTATTACAGAAACATAGCTTTTGTCCTTGCGGCTCTTGCGAAAGTTCACAACGCCGTCGATAAGTGCGAAGAGCGTATCGTCTTTACCGATGCCCACGTTCTTGCCGGGGTTGTGTTTCGTGCCACGCTGACGAACGATGATGTTACCAGCAGTAACCTTTTGTCCGCCATAAATCTTAACGCCAAGTCTTTGTGAAGCTGATTCGCGTCCGTTCTTAGAACTACCAACACCTTTTTTATGTGCCATTCTTAATTCCTCCTGCGTTTAAGCGATTACTTGTTTAACTTCTACTTGCGTGAACTGAGCGCGGTGACCATTCTTCTTGCGATAGTCTTTGCGGCGTTTCATCTTGAAAACGATGATCTTGTCACCTTTTACAAGGGGGTTCACTACTTCTACTACTACTTTCGCACCTTCAACGGTGGGTGCGCCTACGGATACTGCTCCTTCTTTGTCTACAAGCAGCACCTTGTCAAACTCAACAGTTTTGCCGGCCTCCACATCTTTAATGTGGTGAACATAGAGTTTCATACCCTGTTCTACCTTAAACTGTTGACCGTTAATTTCTACAATTGCGTACATTATAATGTTGTAAAACGGTTTTCCGCGAGGCGTTCAGACTCGTTCCGACACTTTTTTAAGCCTCCACGGACTAAAACAGGTGCAAAGTTACGAAATATATTTGGGTGTTTTATTTTATTGAGACATGGCAGTAATAAATTTAACACATATTAAGAAATGAAGTGCCTTGTCGTCTATAAAGCGCATGGTTTTAAGGCGTTAAGCCATCTGTATTTTAGGCTTTATGCCCGTTAGTTTTATACTGAGTAGCTTTTTCATTTGCATTGCTTTGTAAGTTCATTCGTTCATAAGTGCGTAGGGCTTAAAACCCTGGAATGACCTGCGATAAAAGCCTATAAACTTAGTTGCACAAAAACTTGGAAACGCAACTATTTTCGCCTAGCGTTGCGTTTTCCGAAAATATTTCTATATATTTGCATGCGTAACCGTAAATATATAGGCTATCAGTTTGCTTTTCCAACATCGGCGCATGGCACTTGTCGTCAGGCATCTTTTGGTTTGCCTGTGGGTGTTGGGCCTTTTTGCTTGTGGCGACAAGAATGTTGCCGAGGCAGATAGGCTCAACAGTATGGCCTATGCCTTTCACTATCGCAATCTCGATTCCACAGCAGCCTATGCCCAACGCGCATTGAACGTGTCGGGAAACTATGCAGCCGGGCGAGCCGAGGCTTTGAACAATATGGCTTTCGTGCGCATATCTAAGATGGAGTTCGAAACGGCATCGAAACTGCTTAACGATGTGAAAGACATCACCGACAACCAAGTGGAACTGCTTGTGGCCGACGTGCAGCTGATGCGGCTTTGCCAAAGGCAGTCGCGCAACAAAGATTTCTACAACTTTCGCGAAAGTGCATTGCGCCGCTCAAAGCGCATTAAGGAAGAGGCCTATAACCTTTCGCCGCGCCTGCGCAAGCGAATGATATACGCCGAAACCGAACTTTATATCGTGGCATCGGTGTATTTTTACTACATCGGCTTGCCCGATAGGGCCATTGCCGAACAAGAAAACATCGCGCCCAACGGCGACATACAGCAAGACACGGCACAATGGTTGAGCTATATGTATAATGTGGGAGCAGGCGGACTGATAACGGCGCCCACGAAGGAAGCCATATCGCAGCAAGAGTTCGACTTCTTGTTTCGCTGTTATGGGCTTGCCATACAAAGCAATTATCACCTATTGGGGAGGCCAACTCGCTGCAAGCCATAAGCGAACACTTAATAGACAAGCAACAGCGGCGCCAATTGTTGCGAGATAATGCAACGGCCATTACCATACTTAACACCGACGACATGCCCGACAGTTTGCTGGCTGGCAACTTGGCACAAAGGGCGTTAGTGATGTTTTTCCAGCTATGGCAACGTTTGCAAACGGCCGGTGCATACCGTACGCTGGCCTCTTGCTACTGGGCACTGAAAGATTACAAGTCGGCCCTTTTCTGTTTGCAAAATGCCCTGTACCGAAACCCTGCCATAAGAAAAGCCCCCGACCTGGTGTCGTCTATCTGCGAACAGCTCAGCTTGGTGTATTCGGCCATGAACATGAAAAGCCAAAGCGACGTTAATCGCAACGTTTACCTCGACATACAGCGACAAACCCGACAAGACAAGCAACAAGAGGCGCGAGCCGAACAGCTTGAAAATTCGTCGAAACAGCTTAACATGATGCTTGTGTATGTGGGTGTGGCCATCGTGTTGGTTATACTTTTGCTCTATTTCTTCAACTCCTTGCGTGCCAGGCAAGCCGCAAAATATTCGCCGGAGAAGATGCTCGAACCCCTGCGGCAGTGGGAAAAGGTGAATGCACAACACGTGGAAGAGCAGAACGACCGCACGAAGAACTGCACGAAGAGCAGGAAATGGGTAGGCGACACGTGGTGGAGAACAGAAGAAGAACATCGAACAGCGCGCCAAGGTGTCGTTGGTAAACTCGGTTGTGCCCTTTATCGACCGGATGCGGCACGAAATTCATCGGCTGAACGCTGTGCAAGAACCCGAAAACATTAGGCAAGAACGGCTGGACTATGTGAAGGAACTTACCGATAAGATAAAAGAATACAACGCCATTCTTACCCAATGGATACAGATGAGGCAAGGAGAACTGAGCCTGCACGTGGAAAGTGTGGCGCTGCAACCGCTCTTATTCGACATCGTTGGCAAAAAGCCGAATGGGATTTGAACACAAGGGGATTAAGCTGTTGGTGGTGCCTGCAGCCGAGGTGGTGAAGGCCGACGCACGCTATCACTCTTTATGATTAACACGCTGATAGACAATGCACGCAAGTTTACAGAAAGAAACGGCAAGGTTACGCTTAGCGCACGTGTTGCCGAGGAGGAGGGTTATGTAGACATCGTGATTGCCGATACCGGCGTGGGAATGACCGAAGAGGAACGGGCGCACTTGTTCGAACGCAGGTGATAAACTCGTCTTCGGCCGACGTTCAGACGTCGCATGGTTTCCAGGCTGCTCAACTGTAAGGGCATCGTCGACAAGTATAAAAGGTAAGTGGGATGTTAGCGGCTGCTCCATTTCGGTTGAAAGCGAAAAGGGTAAGGGCAGCGTGTTCTGTTTTAGGCTGCCAAGGGTGGTGCGCATGCTTGCTGTTGTGCTGGCTTTGTGTGGGGGAATGCGGGTTCATGCCGCGGCTGCGAGGATGGCGATGCCAAGGTAACCGGTAAAATTCTAGACCGAATATCGGCTTACACGCCCGAGGAAGAGATTGCTTAAACGCGCTAACGCCTGCGCCGACGAGTGCCTATTTTTGCCAACGTTAACGGCCGTTATGCCAAGGCCTTGCAGTATGCCGACAGCTGTATAGGAAAGCTTAATGACCTGTATCGGCTGAAAGCACCGCACGGGAAAGACCTGATGGTGGCTTATTCTAAATCGGTGGACAAGCCAGCAGAGATACAATGGCTGAACGATAGCTTGAAAACCAATTTCAGTATCATTCTCGACATACGCAACGAAAGTGCTATCGCGGCATTGGCCTTGCACGAATGGGACCTGTATCGCTACAACAACGAGGTGTACACAAGGCTCTTTAAGGCGCGTTCGGCCGACAATCACGCTCGATGCTTGACGTGGTGGGCATGCAGCAATCGAAGGCCAATAAAACCATCAGCATCGTTGTGCTTGTATTGCTTTTGCTGCTCATCATCCCTGCCTATTACGTGTTGTTCTATCGGCATTACGTTGCCTACCGCATCTATGTGGAAAGGGTTGAGGATATAAATAAGGTGTTGATGAACACCGAAGAGGCACAAGCCAAACTCGATGCCATAGCACGCATCATCAAGTCGATAGACAGGCATGGCGGCGAAACGGTGCAGTTTAACTCGCTTAACGAGGTGGTAAGTCAAATAAGCGAGGTGTTGCAGAAAAGCGTAGAGATGGAGAAGGCGCGCGAAGAGAGCATAGAAATGGCCGAAGACGAACTGCACCGCGTGGAAATAGAGAACGATAAGCTGCACGTTAACAACAGCGTGCTGGACAATTGCCTTTAGTGCACTGAAACACGAGACGATGTATTATCCCTCGCGCATTAGGCAATTGATAGAGAATGGCGGCGAACCTGCACGACATGAACGAGTTGGTGGACTCATTATAGGAGTTGTACATGCTGTTGAGCACCCAAGCCATGCGCCTTGTCGACGACTTGCGCTACTCGTACAGGCATGTGCCACTGAAAAAGTTGCTCGATGTTTTTCCCCACACAAGCGAAAACGATGTAGGGGAGCGGCACATCCTGGGCGACGAAGACCTCTTGCGCTACCTGTTCGGCATTCTCGCCCATCTCTTCGAGGGGCCATTCAGTTTGCATTGGCGGTAAAAGACAAAGGGGACGAGATACGTGGAAATAGACCTCGAACTGCCCCATGTGGTGTACACCGACGAGCAGTGTAGAGAGCTGTTTGCACCCACAACGCCCAACTTACAGTTCTACCTGTGTAGGCAAATCGTACGCGACACGGGCGAGTTTACCAACGCTAGGGGCTGCGGCGTGTTTGCATCGAACATCGAAAATAAGACACATATCGCGATAACCCTGCCCAAAACAACGCAGGCATAAACACTAAACATCATACAACCACAAACGACATGGACAAATTTAAAGTGATAATCGTGGAAGACGTACCCTTAGAATTGAAGGGTACGGAAGGCATATTCAGAAACGAAATACCGGAGGCAACCATCATCGGGACGGCAGATAACGAGCCGGCGTATTGGAAATTGCTGAAACAAGAGCTGCCCGACCTGGTGCTGCTAGACCTCGGTTGGGCGGTTCTACCACCATCGGCGTAGAGATTTGCAGGCACACCAAGGAGCAATTTCCCAAGGTTAAGGTGCTTATCTTTACGGGCGAGATACTTAATGAGAAGCTGTGGCTCGACGTTCTCGACGCTGGTTGTGATGGAATTATACTCAAAAGCGGCGAATTGCTTACGCGGGGGGACGTGGCCAGCGTGATGAATGGCAAGCGATTGGTGTTTAATCAGCCCATTCTCGAAAAGATTGTGGAGAAGTTCAAGCGCGTGGTGAGCAACCAAATTTTTAGGCAAGAGGCTTTCATCACTTACGAGATAGACGAATATGACGAGCGTTTCTTGCGCCATTTGGCTTTGGGTTACACCAAAGAACAAATAACCAACCTGCGAGGAATGCCTTTTGGCGTGAAGAGTTTGGAGAAAAGACAAAACGAATTGGTAAATAAACTCTTCCCAAATGGTAATGGCGGGATGGGTGTTAACGCCACGCGACTGGTGGTAAGAGCCATCGAACTGCATATACTTGATATAGATAACCTTGTTCCAGATAATGGGTAAGCACAAGATGGTTTGCCATCGGCGAACGGGAAAAGTACGTTGCACGGCTCGCACTGGCGTTAGGTGTGTTGCAATTTGTTGCCGTGTTGGGTCTCGTGGATATTCAAAGCCGTGAACCCCGAACTGCCCATACGCTCGCTTTTAAGTGCCGAAGGCATCAGATGGATGGTGGGACACTTCGGCGATAACCTTGCTGGGCGCGGCTTAGTGTGGCTCCTGTTGGGTAGTATGGCCTATGGCTCGGTGCGGTTTTGCGGCATTCTCGATGTGCCGCACAAGTGGAAAGCCATGTCTTTTTGGGATCATTTCGGGCTGATGGTGGCCTTAGCCGAACTGTTGGTGATTGTGGTATTGATGCTTTTGCTCACGGTTTTGCCCCATGCCGTTTTGCTTGGGGTAACGGGAAACCTATATCCCAGCAGCTTTTCAAAAAGCTTTATCCTCATGGTTTGCCTGTCGGTGTGCTTTATTAGCGTGTCGTTCGGGGTGGTAAGTTCGCGTTTGCGTTCGCTCGAAGAGTGTGCGACTGTCTCGTTGCGGGCATTGTTTACACCCCTTCCGCTATGGCTTATCTATATTTTGGCCATCGAACTGTACGCCTCTTTGCGGTTCATTTTCGTGCTTTCTTAGTAAAAGGGTAGGGCGGAAGCTACGAAAGAGTTGGGAGGAAACTACGAAAGGGTAGCGCGGAAACTACGAAAGAGTAGGGCGCGAACCGCCCCATCCGCACAGCATAAGCCTTGCCACGCACCTTAAACGCTCATGCTTTATCAGCCGTTAAACGGCCTTTTTGCCCACTTTATGCCTTTAATCGAACAATGTTATAGTGCTTTTTGGCGTATTTTAGCGGTTTTTGTTTTACCGAATGAGAAAAATATCGTAACTTAGCACCTTGTAAATCGTGGAGAAAAAGGCCTTAAATCGAAAGGAAATGGCCTTAGAACGAATATTCAATAAAATCACAATAGATTAGATGGACGAAAAATCAAACAATCGATCAAGACAGGATAATCAAGATCAATATCGAAGAAGAGATGAAGTCTTCGTACATTGATTATAGTATGTCGGTTATTGTTGCGCGTGCATTACCCGATGTGCGCGACGGCTTTAAACCCGTTCACAGGCGCATTTTGTATGGAATGCTGGGGTTGGGAAACACCAGCGACAAGCCATATAAGAAATGTGCGCGCGTGGTGGGCGACGTTTTGGGTAAGTATCACCCACACGGCGACTCCTCGGTGTACGGCGCATTGGTGCGCTTGGCACAAGATTGGAACATGCGCTACACCTTGGTAGACGGTCAAGGAAACTTCGGAAGTGTTGACGGAGACTCGGCTGCGGCCATGCGTTACACCGAATGTAGGCTCTCGAAGTTGGGCGAACGCATCATGGACGACCTTGAAAAGGACACTGTGGACATGGAAGAGAACTTCGATGCCACGCTACAAGAACCCCAAGTGATGCCTACCAAGATACCAAACCTGTTGGTTAACGGTGGTAACGGTATCGCCGTGGGTATGGCTACCAACATGCCAACCCACAATTTGGCCGAAGTATTGGACGGTTGCTGTGCTTATATCGACAATCCTGAAATTGATACAGAGGGACTGATGCAGCATATCAAGGCTCCCGATTTCCCTACGGGTGCTTATATCTATGGCTTGCAGGGCGTGAAAGACGCCTACGAAACGGGGCGCGGACGTATCGTGCTGCGTGCTAAGGCCGAGATTGAGAGCGATGAAAGTCATGATAAGATTGTGATTAGCGAAATACCGTACGGCGTAAACAAGGCGCAACTCATCGAAAACATTGCCGACTTGGTGAAAGAAGGCCGCTTGGAGGGTATCTCCAACGCCAACGACGAGTCGGGAAGGCAGGGTATGCGCATCGTGGTAGACGTGAAACGCGATGCCAACGCCAACGTGGTGCTGAACAAATTGTTTAAGATGACGCAGCTGCAAAGCTCGTTCTCGGTGAACAACATCGCGTTGGTGAAGGGTCGTCCACGCTTGCTCACGCTCAAAGAGTGCGTGAAATACTTTGTGGAGCATCGCCACGACGTTACCATTCGCCGCACCAAGTTCGATTTGAAGAAAGCGCAAGAGCGCGCCCACATTCTGGAAGGACTCATCATTGCCTGCGACAACATCGACGAAGTGGTGCAGATCATTCGCAAGAGCAAAACTCCGTCGGAGGCACAGCGCAATTTGGAGAAACGTTTCGAGCTTGATGAACTGCAAAGTAAAGCCATCGTAGACATGCGTTTGTCGCAACTCACGGGCTTGCGTATCGAACAACTGCACGCAGAATATCAGGAATTGGAAGAACTTATTGCCAGATTGCAGCTTATTTTGGACGATCCCGAAGAGTGCAAGCGTGTGATGAAGGCCGAATTGGAGGAGGTTAAGGAGAAGTTTGGCGACGAAAGGCGCACCGAAATCATCCCCGACGAACACGAGTTCAATGCAGAAGACTTCTATCCCAACGACCCCGTGGTTATCACCGTTAGCCATTTGGGCTACATCAAGCGTACGCCGCTATCCGAATTTCACGAGCAAGCGCGAGGCGGAGTGGGCAGCAAAGGGGCCAACACGCGCGATAAAGACTTTACGGAATACATCTATCCGGCCACGATGCACCAAACGATGCTCTTCTTTACCAAGAAAGGTCGCTGCCATTGGTTGAAGTGCTATGAAATACCCGAAGGGGATAAGACTTCAAAGGGGCGTGCCATACAGAACTTGTTGAACATAGACGCCGACGATTCTGTCAACGCTTTCCTCCGCGTTAAGGGGCTCAACGATGCCGATTTCATAAAGAACCACTTCATCGTGTTCGCTACGAAGAATGGTACAGTGAAGAAAACAAGTCTTGAAGCTTACTCGCGCCCACGCACTAACGGCGTAAACGCCATCACCATTGCCGAAGGCGACGAGGTGGTAGATGTGCGTCTGACCAACGGAAAGAACCAGCTGATTATGGCAAACCGCAATGGTCGTGCCGTGTACTTCGACGAAAACACCGTTAGAACCATGGGAAGAACGGCCACAGGTGTACGCGGTATGCGTCTGGATGGTGGCGACGATGCCGTGGTTGGCATGATTGTGGTGAACAATCCAGAAACCGAAACGGTGATGGTTGTGAGCGAAACGGGCTACGGAAAACGCTCGATCGTGTCTGACTACCGACAAACCAACCGTGGCGGAAAGGGCGTGAAGACCCTCAACATCACTGATAAGACGGGCAAGTTGGTGGCTATTAAGAACGTTACCGACGATAACGACCTGATGATTATCAACAAGAGTGGTATCGCCATTAGGCTAGCTGTGGCCAATTTCCGTGTTATGGGACGTGCCACGCAAGGTGTTCGACTCATCAACCTGAGCAAGAAAAACGATGTTATAGCCAGCGTTTGCAAGGTAAAGACGTCTGATAAGGAGGACGACTTGAACGAGAACGATGAGGAACATCCCAATAACGAGGCGATGAACACGGCTGAACAGGATATGGCAAACGCCAACAACGATGCCCAAATCCAAGGCAACGATGCTGACGGAGGGGCGGAAGTGGAGGCCGACGCCACAGAATAAGGCTTAGAAACGGCCGTTTGGCGCGGTTCTGTTTGTTGTTCTCATACGGCAGATACCGCACCAACGCGCCAAAAGGCTTGCCGTATGGCAGTCTTGGCAAGGGCTGATGGGGACTTGAAAACACTCATTGTGCCTCGCCGAAAGAGATAGACTATCGTTAAATCTTAAAAATTACAGTTATGAGAAAAGTTATGATGTTCGCCCTGATGCTTGCAGCATCGTCTGTGGCGTTCGCCCAAGATGCCGTTAAGGAGGTGTTGAAGGCCAAAAACTATGCCGATGCGCAAGCGTTGGTAAAGGCCAACCTTTCTGGCATGAGCAATGCCGATAAGGCAAAGGCCTACAACAAAAGCTTGTTGATCTTTCGTTTGAGAAGATAAACAAGGAGCAGAGCGTTATCACCGCCAACCAAATGGCCGAGCAGTTTAAGCAAGGAAAGGTCGAGGCTTTTGACGACGCTGGGCTTTTACAACGCCCTTGCCGATGCGCTGACCAATGCCATTGAGTGCGAAAAGTACGACCAAATGCCCAACGAAAAAGGGCAAAAGTAAAAGCCCAAGTTCCACAGCTCTAACCAAAATCAGCTGTACAACTTGCGCGTTTATTTGGTTAACGCCGGACAAGATGCTGCACAGAAAAACAACAATGCTGGCGTGTTAAAGTTCTGGGGATTGTACACTGCTACGGCCGATACGCCCCTATTTGCCGACATGTCTAACAAGCAACCCGACCAGTATGTGGGACGGGTAGCTGGCTTTTGCTGCACGTTATGCCATCCAAGACAAGGACTATGCAACTGCCGATAAGTATCTGGATGTAGCCTTGAAGTATGCGGGCGACAATAGGACGACTATAAAGACGCGCTGGGTTTGAAGTTCTACATCGCCCAACAGCAGCTCAAAACCAAGGGAAGACTCGCTGGGTTATGTCAACAAGCTGAAAAGAATACTACCAAAAGACCCTCTAACGACATGATTATGGGTACATTGGCCAACATGTACACCAACTTGAACATGAAGGACGACATGAAGAAACTCATCGACAGTCGTTTGGCAGCCGACCCCAACAGCGCTATGGCATGGACGTTGAAAGGTCAGGCAGAGATGAACGCCAGCCAATGGGACGATGCCATCGCTTCGTTTAAGAAGGCTATTGCCTTAGACGACAAGAACGTTATCGTGCTTACCTACCCTCGGTTTTCTGCATCAACTCGAAGGCTGCCGCCATCAATAACGACGATGCCTGCACAAAAGTTCTCTACAAAGAGTCGATGGGCTATTTGGAGAAAGCCAAGAATTGGATCCCAATCGCGAGAAAGCCAATTGGAGCTACCCGCTCTACCAGTGCTATTATGTTAACTATGGCGCTGCCGACCAACGCACAAAAGACCTCGAATCGTTACTTAACAAGTAATAAGAAATAGTATGAAAAGCACAGAACCACGGCCTTGCGCCTTTGGTTCTGCTTTACTAGTCTATCTAGCCCGTGTCGTTTGCTTTGCGGTGTGGCAAATGTGATGCGGGTATGTCTCCAAAGGGAGAACAAAGGTTTTTGGATAACAAACCGCGGGCGATGTCCTGCTCGTCAGACATAAATGTCTAGCGCCGCCTTGTAGTGAAGAAAGATAGTGAAAAGCGTATGCTTGGCAGCACAAAAGAAACAATTGGGGGTATAAAAAGGTAAGGCTTACTACCTCTTGCAGCACCCATTTACACGCTTATACACCCGCCAGTCAATTCCGAACTGGCGTAAAATAAAAATATCGGCATGAACAGATTTTATTTTATATTGTTGTTTTCGTTTATCACTTTGGCCAGTTCCGCTTCGTTGAAAAAGGACTTGGCACAGGTGAAAGCATCCCTAAAAACGGGAAAAGAGTTAGATAAGGCCGAACGCATCATGAACGATGTGCTGGCCAAACCCGACAATCGAAAAGAAATTAAGATATGGTTGCTGCTTTTCGATGTTATCAAAAAGCAATACGAACAGGGTAACGAACGATTGTATTTGCAGCAGTCGGCCGACACCGTAACCATGTACAATCTTACAAAGAAGATGTGCTAACGCTCGAAAAGCATCGACTCGGTGGAGTTGGCCAATGCCAATGGCGACGCAAGCAAGCTGAAATATCGAAAGAAACACGCCGACGAGGTTTTTTCACTTATAAGGCAAACTTATTCTATGGTGGCACTTATTTCATGAGCAAGAAGATGTACGACAAGGCTTATTCCTTCTTCTCGCTTTACATAGATTGTGCCAAAATGCCCATCTTTACAGGTTACGACATACTCAATACCGACAGCCAACTGCCACGCGCTGCGTTCTTTTCGGTATATTGTGGCTACAAGTTGCACAAGCCCGAATTGGCTTTGCGCTATCTTCCCTTGGCTCAAAAAGACAAGGAACGCTACGAATACCTGTTGCAATATCTTGCCGATGTGTATCAATCGCAGAACGATACCGATAAGTATATGGCCGTATTGAAAGAAGGTTTTCAGGATTATCCCACGCAAACATATTTCTACACGCGTCTAATCGAGCATTATTCCAAAGACAACAACTGGTCTTCGGCCAAAGCCTATGTAGACCAAGCCATGCAAGCCATGCCCGAACACCTTTGGCTGCGTGTGGCCAAGAGCACCATTCTCCTGAACCTTGGCGACTATAATGGCTGTATTGCCCTATGCGACAGCATCATTGCCAACCATAAAGACCTGCCCGAAGTGTACCTCAATGCTGGCTTGGCCTACTTTAACCGTGCCGTTGAAGAAGAGAAAACGGCTCGCACATCGCGCGACTTGAAAAAGAAAGTGGCGGCAAGTTATCGTGGTGCGCTGCCTTATATGGAGCAGTATCGCCGCATGGCTCCAAACGATCAGAGCCGTTGGCTGTTGCCGCTTATACCATTTACCTCAACTTGAACATGGGTAAAGAGTTTGAAGAGATGGACAACTTGATGAAGGCGGCGAAATAGAATTTGGTAAGTTGACGAGTTGGTAAGTTGATGAATTGGTAAGTTTGTGAGTTGCTTGGCTAGATGGCAATAAACTCACGCAATTATTTACTTTCAAAGTAGAAAAACTTTTAAACTTATACACACTCCAATTGACGACTTTATATGTTCATAAACTTCCCAACTCAATAACTCACAAGCTCTCAAACTCATAAACTTCCCAACTCATAAACTCATAAACTTATAAACTTCCCAACTCATAAACTCATAACGATGAACCATATAGACTTGGCGAAAGCCTTTCGTAAACTAGGTGTCGAAAGCCTTAACGACATGCAAAAGGCCACAGCCAAAGCCATGCAGGCAGGCAAGGGCGATGTGGTGGTACTTCGCCCACAGGTACGGGCAAGACGCTTGCTTACCTTTTGCCCCTTGTAGAGATGATAACCCCTGAAAGCGACACGGTTCAGGCCGTGGTGATTGTACCCGGGCGCGAACTGGCTTTGCAGTCGCAGCAGGTGCTAGCGGCTTTGGGCGCAGTGCGTGGCATGGCTTGTTACGGCGGACGAGCAGCTATGGAAGAGCATCGCGCTTTGAAACAGCTACGTCCGCAAGTGATTTTCGCCACCCCAGGACGTTTGAACGATCATCTTGCAAAGGGCAATATCTCTGCCGACGATGTGCGTCTGCTGATTATCGACGAGTTTGATAAATGTAGACATGGGTTTTGAAAACGAAATGCGAACGGCATTGGCCTCACTTCCGCAGGTGAAAAGGCGAGGTGCTGCTATCGGCAACCAACTCGCCGCGCATTCCCTTGTTTGTTGAGAATGCCAAACTGAATGTATCGACTTTGTTGGCGAGGCCGAGAAGGTTAAGCAACGTATTGCCGTGTACGAAGTAAAGAGCGACTCGAAAGACAAACTCGATACCCTACATCGTCTGTTGTTGGCTTTCAACGGCGAAAGCACCATTGTTTTTCTCAGTCATCGCGAAAGCGTGGAGCGTACCAATGCCTTTTTGGTTGAACAAGGATTTGTAACCAGTCTTTTTCATGGCGGACTAGAACAAGATGCTCGTGAGGCCGCGCTTTATCGCTTTGCCAATGGCAGTGCCAATGTGCTTGTATGCACCGACTTGGCATCGCGTGGGCTTGACATTGACGATGTGCGGCACATTGTGCATTACCATTTGCCCGAAACAGCCGATGCTTACACACACCGTATTGGGCGAACGGCTCGTTGGGATAAGCTGGGTAATGGCTACTTCATCCTTTCGGAAGGCGAACGAATACCCGAATACGTAGACGGCGAAGTGCAACCTTTCGCCCTTCCCACCAATTTTTGGTAAGGCACAAATGCCGCGGATGGCCACCTTATATATAGGTAAGGGTAAGAAAGACAAGATTAGCAAAGGCGACATCTTGGGCTTTCTCTGCAAGAAAGGCCACCTTAACAACGACGACATTGGCCGAATCGACGTAAAGGAGCGTTACGCTTACGTGGCCGTTAGTAGAAATAAAGTAAAGCGTTTGCTTGCTGATGTGGCTGGCGAAAAGATAAAGGGCGTAAAGACGATTGTTGAGGAAGTGAAGTAAGAGGGTTTAGGGCAACCCCATTCAGCAACAACAACCAAAGGCGCGTAAAGTAAATTTAGGCTTAGAGTCAGACCTGTTGACGAGTTTACCTGTTGGCGAGTGCCTAAGTTTACCTGTTAGCGAATGGCCAAGTTAGCAAGCCACTAGGGCTAGATATACAAATAAAGGATTTCTCACGGCCATGTGGCACGGAGAAATCCTTATGCGTTTATTTGAGATTGAAATATGGCGTGAGCCGCTTATCTCACCGTTTCTTTTGCGCTTGCCAATCCAAGCCAAGATGCCGCCTTCAAGGTTAATCACCTTATAACCTTTTGGCACTTAGCTGCTGGCAGCTGTTGCGCTGCGCCTTCCGCTACGGCAATAAACGGCCACGGGGCGATCTTTTTGCAGTTTACTTTTCGGCATCGGCCAAGAAATTGGGGCTGAAAACGTCTACTAAAACGGCCCCTTTGATATGACTTTCTGCAAACTCTTCATGTGCGAACGTCTAGAACTTGTGCAGAGTCGTTCTTAATGAGCTTGTTCGAAACCCTCAACGTCTACGTTGGTGTATTTAACTTTGTGCGCAAGCACCGAATATTGTACTCCAAATTGACATAAAAACAAATGCGATTTTTTTAATTCTTGATGTTTTAACTGATTGGTTCTGTTGGTTCATTTTAATTACTTTTAAAAAGGGTTTTTGCCTTGATGCTTGCTTGCAGATGCACGTAGGGTAGGGGCGTTGACATGTATTCCATCTGCGTTGTGCCCAGCCATACGCCATGCTTGCAAGCAGCTATAAGGCCTTTGCGTTAGCTATTTCGTTCAGTTCGCAGGTTGCCCCAATGGTACGTTTACAAGGCTATTGTTCGCTTAGGATAGTGGCCAGTTGCTTATCGAAATAGTTGTTCTAGTTTTCTTTCGAGTTTCTTCCAAAGCACAGTTCCCATCACCACTTTGCCTTCGGGGTCTACAAGTACCATCGATGGAATCCACTTTACGCCATAGGTCTTTGATATATTGGCCTCGCGCATCTTCTTTAACTCACTGGCATGGGCATAGTTCATGCCATATTTCTCGATGGCGGCCTTCCACAAGGCGGCGTCGACATCGAACGAAATGCCCACGAAGGCCACTCCCTTATCTTTAAACCTGTTGTGACAGGTTAACGATGTTGGGCGCATCTTTGCGACAATCGGGACACCACGATGCCCAAAAGTCTAGCACAACATATTTGCCTTTAAATTGGCTAAGGCTCACTTTTGTGCCGTCGGGTGAGGGAAGTTCGAAGTTGGGAGCAACCGTTCCGGGTTTCAACAACTCGCTAGCGTATTGCGCATCATAGTCTACTTCCGTAGATTGTTGTGCCTTTGCAGTGTTGCACCACAGCGAAAAGGCAACCAAAAGGGCGGTGGTAGCCCTGCGTAAATGCTTTATGTTCATGTTGTAATGTTTTTAATTATGTGTTTGTGGACTTGCAAAAGTAATCTTTTTATTGCTTATTATGGCATTGTTAGCGAAAAAAATATCGAAGTCGCCTTGACTTTTTAATATTTCAACAAAGTGAGCGGAGTGCAGGACAAGCCAACTCACTGACTTATTAACTCACTAAGGCCCAATAGCTCCCGAAGGCATCAACCCACCCGTTCACCAATCTAATTAACTCGCAAACTCACAAACTCAAAAGCTCACCAACTCACCAACTCAAAAAGCTCACCAACTCAAAAAGCTCACCAACTCATCACCTCATCAACCCAAAAGCTCATCAACTCCCAAGCTCAAAAACTCATCAACTCACCTACCATCAACCCAAAAAGCTCACCAACTCACCAACTCGTAAGCTCAACAACTCCCAAGCTCAACAACTCACCCCACTCATCAACTCAAAAAAACTTAAATCGTTATCTTTAATTTTACAATACCGCTCTAATTTTCGCTCCATTCTAGCGAGAATATTAGTTAAAAAGTAGGTAAAGGTTGCTATTTTTTCGCTTTTTCACGCCTTGGGGTTGTCTCTTTTTAAACCTATAACCTGCATTTTGCACCATTTTGCCTTTCTGTTTTTGGTTGCCCGGCTCGTATTTTTCAACCCCAATTTGCCACTTTTAGCCACTAAAACCCTACTTTTTAACGGTTATTTTGCCCTTTTCAGCCATGTATTTCATGGTTCGTAAAAGGTTTTGTTTACTCTAATTGTTGTGGATGTTTATGCTTTTGTCGCATTTTAGCGCCAAAACACCTTGCATTTAGTACCAAAAACACCTTGCATTTAGCACCAAAAACGCCTTGCGTTTAACACCAAAAATGCGCTGCGTTTAGCACCAAAACGCACTCATTTAGCGGCAAAATGCACTCCCTTTTTGCTGCAAATAGCTCGAAACAGGTGCAAATGGTGGCCTTTTCAAATAAAAATTCATTTTGTCGCATGCACATGCTAACCCTATTTTGCATCAAAACAAACCTTCGCGAGAATCGATTTTTGCGGCAAAGTGGGCGATTGATGAACGAAAAAGGCCACTCATAATGTTAAATTTCTTACCAAAAAAACTAGACAAAAATAAATGTGCGGTAAACATACGCAAGTTGCCAACGGTGTGGAAAGCATGTAGGCTTGCAGCGGCCAACGCCAGCTGTTACAGGGCATGCTGCTCACCTACAATGGCAACAGCATCATGCAAACGCAGAAACTTATAGGCTCAAAAAATCACCGTTTCAGCAACATTCACCCTTCGTCAATCGCCTACTTCATTTGACTATTTCTATAAAAAATGTTGCCAATTGCGCAACAAGAGAATAAAAAGGCGTATCTTTGCAGTACGAATAACATTAGAAAACATAGTTAGAGATTTATGAAGAAGATGAAAGTTTTGACACTATTGATGTGTCTCGTGTTAGTGTTCGGCTGTAAAACCAAGCAAGGAACAGGTACACTTATCGGTACTGGAGGCGGAGCACTCTTAGGTGCAGTAATTGGTAAAGTGGCAGGTAATACGGCTGTTGGTGCCGTTGTTGGTGCAACCGTAGGTGCCGCCACTGGCTCGATGATTGGTAAGCACATGGATAAGGTGGCTAAACGTACCGCCGAACAAGTGAAGAACGCCAAGGTAGAGGAAGTTACCGATGCCAACGGACTAAAAAGCCGTGAAGGTAACATTCGACTCAGGTATTCTGTTTGCTACCAATAAGGCAACGCTTAACCAATCTTCGAAAAACGAGTTGGCTAAGTTCTCGCAGGTGCTTAAAGAGAATAGGGACTGCCATGTGGACATCTATGGCCACACCGACAATACGGGTAACGATGGCATCAATATCCCTTTGAGCAACAGTCGCGCACAGAGCGTTGTTAACTATCTCGCCAATTGTGGTGTTCCACGCAGCCAATTCCAAAAGGTTGAAGGCAAGGGAAGTTCTGATCCCGTTGCTAGCAACTCTACGGCTAGCGGCAGACAACAGAACCGCCGCGTAGAAGTTTACCTCTATGCTAGCAAGGCTATGATTGACGCCGCCAACAACGGAACGTTGAAGTAAGGCCTGCGCCAAAAGCTAAAAAGCTAAAGGCGCGAAAAGAAAAGCTGCATTGGCCAACATTCTGTGGGCGATGGGTCTTTTCTTTCGTGCCTTTCGGCTTTAACAAGGGTGACAAGTAAACAACAGTATGAGGCAAATCTAACACAAGTGGCCGATGGAACACACTAAAAGGCTGGTTCTAAAAAATCCACGCCGTCATTCAATCACACTTCAAGCAACGCTATTTGCTGTCTTTTTGATTTTTTCTGGCATCTTTCACGCGGCCTTTGCGGTCGCATAAACCACTATGCTCCCTCAAAAACAAGCGAAATCCGCCCAAATAAAACCAGAAAAGCCAACAAAGGTAATTGTTAGAACCACTTTAAACGTTTATTGAAATGAATCTAATGAAAAAGAAAATATTTAAGGTTTTGCGGTGGACGGCCGCCCTGTCGGCTCTACCATCCTTTCGGTGGTGGTATTGCGTTTCGTTCCCGTGTTTTTCACACCATTGATGTTCATCCGTTGTGGCGAACAACTGCTCGATGGCAAAAGCCTTACCATGCACCACCACTGGGTTTCGATAGAAAAGATTTCGCCACATCTGCCCTGTGGCGGTGATGGGAAGTGAAGACCAGCGTTTCTTATTGCACCACGGGTTCGACTTTGCGGCCATTCAGAAAGCTGCCAAGCAAAAACATGAGAGTGGAAAGAAAATGGGTGCCAGCACAATCAGTCAGCAAACGGCCAGAATGTGTTTCTATGTGACCGTTCGTGGATAAGAAAAGGTTTTGAAATGTACTTCACGGCACTTATCGAGCTGATGTGGAGCAAGCAACGTATTGGAGGTGTGCCTCAACTCTATCGAGATGGGCGACGGCATCTATGGTGCGGATGCTGTGGCCGAATCTAACTTCGGCACCACAGCGGCAATCTTAGTCGCGCTCAGTGTGCCCTTATCGCCGCAACACTGCCCAATCCGCGAGTGTTTAGTTCCAAATATCCTTCGCCTCACATGCGCAAAAGGCAAAAGCAGATTATGAAGAACATGCGCTTTATGCCCTGCGTTCCCAAGGAAGGCGAAGACTATAACCAATACTGCCGGTGGTGGCGTGTATCGGAAGAAGAAACTAAGCAGGGACGTCAGCCCCATACAACAAAACCAAAGATGGAGAATTTGCTCGATAAACTAAACGAAAACCAGCGCGAGGCGGTGGTATATACCGATGGCCCGCAGCTGGTTATCGCCGGTGCAGGCTCTGGTAAGACACGCGTTCTTACCTTTAAGATAGCCTATTTGTTGCAACAAGGGCTGAAACCTTGGAACATTTTGGCGCTTACTTTCACCAATAAGGCGGCCAACGAGATGAAGGGCGCGCATTGGAAACCTCGTTGGACACGATGGGGCCAAGCACCTTTCTATGGGTACTTTCCATTCTATCTTCTCGCGAATATTACGCGTTGAGGCCCCTCGAATTGGTTTCTCGTCGAACTTCACCATCTACGATGAAACAGATTCGCGATCGCTTATCAAAACAATCTGCAAGGAAATGCAGCTAGACGATAAGGTGTATAAGCCTGCTACGGTACACGCACGCATATCAATGGCTAAGAACCGCTATTCTCCCGATGCTTCGCAGCCAATGCCGAGCTGATGCTGCGCGACACACGCGAGCATTTGTCGGCCGTTCCTGGTGTATGCCACTTATATGCAGCGTTGCCGATTGGCTAACGCAATGGATTTCGACGACTTGCTGGTGCTTACTTACCGACTTTTTGCCGAACATGAGGATGTGAGAAAGGAGTACGCAGGGCGTTTCCAATATGTATTGGTAGACGAGTACCAAGACACTAATCACGTTCAGCAACTTATTGTGACGTTGTTGACGAAAGAACACCGCCGAATCTGTGTGGTGGGCGACGATGCAGAGCATTTACGGATTTCGAGTGCCGACATCGACAACATATTAGACTTTCAACAGCAGTTTTCCAGAGACGCGTCTTTTTCAAGTTGGAACAAAATTATCGCTCCTACAAAAATATCGTAAAAGTGGCCAATAGCCTTATCAGCCATAACCAAAGGCGAGATAAAAGAAAGATGTGTTTAGTGAGAATGATGCGGGCGAGAAGTTAATGCTCAAGCCCGTTTATTCGGATAAGGAAGAGGCGTTGGTGGTGTGTAACGACATCAAGCGCATCATGAACGATGAGCTAGGGGCGTATAGCGACTTTGCCATATGTACCGAACAAATTCGCAAAGCCGCTCGTTCGAGGAAGAGTTGCGCCGACAAAGCATCCCCTTATCGCATATACGGAGGATTGATTACCAAAGAAAGGAGATAAAAGACATTATCGCCTAGTTTCAGACTGGTGATGAACGTTGACGATGAGGAGGCTTTTAAGCGCATCGTGAACTATCCTGCCCGTGGAATTGGAAACACCACGCTGGCCAAAGTTACAATGGCGGCACAGCAAAACGGAGTGAGTTGTTGGGAGATTTTGTCCAATCCTGCCCACCATCAACTTGATGTGAACAAGGGAACATGGACCAAGTTGCAAAAGTTTCGCGACATGGTGAATACCTTTGTGGCGGAACTTGCCACCTATAGATGACCTACGAATTGGGGATGAAAATCATCAAAGAGTGGCATTCAGGCCGACCTATACGCCACTAGCGATGCTGACAGCCTTACGCGACAAGAAAACTTGCAGGAGTTTGTGGGCGGACTAGGGGTTTGTAGACATTAGGCGCGAGGAGGGAACGAAAACGAGGTGTTCTTAAACGACTATTTGCAAGAGGTTTTCGTTACTTTCTGACCTTGATAGTGAGGGCGACGACGAGTAGAGTGGTGTTAATGACCGTTCATTCGGCCAAAGGGTTGGAGTTCCCAACGGTGTTTGTTGTGGGATTGGAGGAAAATATCTTCCCCAGTCCGCGGTCTACCGACTCGCCCCGACAGCTTGAAGAAGAACGTCGACTGCTTTATGTGGCCATCACTCGTGCCGAAAGGCATTGTATCTTGACGTGTGCTAAGAACCGTTATCGCTTTGGACGAATGGAGTTCGACACGCCCAGTCGCTTTATTCGCGACATCGGCCCTAGCTTGTGAATGTTCAGAACCCTATGGCCGACTTCTCTAAGCCGCGGTTGGAGCGCAGTTTGCAGTCCGACGAGCTGCATTCGGCCCGCTATAATGGGGGGCGGAGTACAAGGGAAACGCGTGAAGGGCGTTTTGATAACCCACGTTTTCTTAACTCACGACCCGTTGCGAGCCAGTTCATGGCCGACCCAATACCTAACCCAACGCGGCCTAGAAACCCGAACCTGCGGTAGACCCGCTGTCGGAAGGCTTTAAAAAGAGGCTTGCTGCTAGTGGTGCGAACCTAAAAAGGTGTCCGAGGCCATTTCTCATTCGTCGTCTGGCTCTGCATCTGCGGAAGTGATGCTCGATGCAGGAGGCAAGGAAATTATAGAGGGCTGTGTAATTGAACACGAAAGGTTTGGTATCGGCACGATTGAAAGGCTTGAAGAAACGGGCGAAAAACGCTCGTATGACAGTTAACTTTAAGCATGCTGGCTCAAAAAGCTGCTCTTGAAGTTTGCCAGTTTAGGTTATGGGTAAAGCCGACCCAAAGAAATAAAGGCGTCTGAACCTGCGATGTGTATGCGTTAGTTCGCACTTCGCGTTGGTTCAGACGATCTTTGATTATGTTGTTTGTTAGTGGCAATGGCTTAGGTGTGGCTGGTTAACTCATAAACTTTCTTGCTCATAAACTCACCAGTTTGCAATCTCACAATCTCACCAGCTCATAAACTTATAAACTTACTTGCTTATAACCTCACCAGCTTACATACTCACAACCTCACCAGCTCATAAACTTATAAGCTTACTGCTCATAACCTCACCAGCTTACATACTCAGAACTTCACCAGCTCATAAACTTATAAGTTTACTTGCTCATAAACTTATAAACTTACTTGCTCATAAACTTATAAACTTACTTGCTCATAAACTTGTAAACTTACTTGCTCACAAACTCATAAACTCATCAGCTTATAAACTTACCTACTAACCACCACTTTCTTCTTACCTTTTATATATACGCCCTTGGGCAAAGCGTTGAGATTGGTGCCCACATAGCGGCCGTCGATGGTGTAAATCTTTTCTTCGTTGTTGTTTTCTGTGGCGCTTTCGGGCTGTTCGATGCCAGTAGACGTTTTGGTCTTTAAAGGAAATCGAAGGTAACAATACCATTTTTCAATGCGATGTTATAGATGGGCTTGTTAAGCATTCCGCCCGTCCATGGTGCATAGTTCACCAAGTTTTGGGCATCGGTAAGGCGATTAACGTTGCTCTTTCCTGGGTAAAGGTCGCCCGCAAGTTGTTCCTTGTATTGGTCTACCTTGATGTGGGGCCAAGTCTCAGTGCTTGAATTTGGTACCTTTTCGATAAGAAGAGGGCAGGTAACCGTCGGCAGGAACGATGGTCATTCGGGGGTGTCCCTTGATGTTGTTCACCGAGTTGTCGCCTCCATGAAACACAGAGAAGGCCCACGGTACGTACTCTACGTGGCTCACCATCATACCCGATGCAGGTAACTTATAGTTCCATCCTTTTGCTTGGATATTCTCAACGATGTAATATTCGTTGCCGCTGGTATTCTTGTCGTTCTTAATTCGATAGGCCTTTCCGCCTTCGTCGATGCTTTTTCAACTCCACTTTACCTTCCTTAGTAAGTGTTTCGATGGTTAACCAACCCATCTTTTCGCGTTCCCATGCGGTGTAAGCCGTGGGCGAGTAGCCATTATAAAGGTATATACCATTGTCCATCACATCCCAATCTTCCATGCTTTGGTTGTCGTAGGCATCGAAATCTTGTTTGTCATTGGCAGTAGTCCATTGTGGACTTACTGTTGGGTAGAAGTCGGGTAGGCCCATGCAATGCGAAAATTCGTGGCAGAAAAGTCCCACGCCATTGATGAGTAGGCCGCTAGTTGAAGAGTAATGCACATCCGGATGCCCATTTAATTCGTTGCTTATACCAGCCAAACGCACATATTTTCCGTCTTTCTTAATATTTGTTCCGCAAACAAATGCCTTTGGCCAAAGCGTAGAGTCGATGCTCGAAACGCTCTCGCCATAACCAGCATAGATAATATAAACAAGGTCTACGTTGCCATCTTTATCGGCATCATACTTTGAAAAGTCTAGCGAATCGTCCATCATGGTACAGGCTTCAGACACTAATTCGCGGTATCTCTCCATCGAAGAACTGCCTTCGCCGTAGTAAGCGGCATTCTTGAGCATGGTTATCGGGCCGTAAAGGTCGAACTGCGGCTTGAACTTTCCGCCGCTCATGTCGCTGAAATACCTCTTAACACTACCCGTGTTGCGATTTTCTGCATTTCCAAAGTCTTGGTGTTTGTCGGCCATACTGTTAAGGTATTGGTTGAAAGCCTTGCGTGGTTGAACCTTGAATGGCCTGTTGGCGAACTGCACGAGCAACACAAATGGCGCGTGGCGAGCCTGTATGGGGGAAGAAACTTGTTGAGCCATTTCCGCCAAATCCGCGTGTGGCAGCTAGGCGTTCTGGGCGTGTGTTAACGGTAAGAAAAAGCCTTAACGTCTTGTTTCTTGCATAGTGATTGTTCGGCAGAGCTGCGTTTGTCGGCATCGTGAGCCAACGTTCCCGACGATGAAAGCATGCCGTTTGTATCAATGTTGGCAACGTAATAGCCGTTTCCCCTCTTGTTTAAGAACCACGCCGTCGAGTGTGGAAACCCAGTTAAAGTCAGCATCGCCATTGATGCGAACGGTGAGTTGGGTGCCGTCTGGCTGACTAACAGTGATGGGGTAGGGCCATCCTTTGGAGGCATGGCTTGCCAAATGGCACAACAATGTGATGAGAATAAGTACCGTTTTCTTCATTTTTCTAATTCTTTTTATAGTTATATGGTATTAGTTATCATTGGTTTCTACCATACCAATATTGCCCTTTTTTCTTGGTTTGTCTGCCAAACTCTATGGCATGTTGTGGGCAATGGTGGTAGCAAGCAAAGCAAGTAAGGCAGCTGCCATTGTGTTTCCACGTTGGCTCTTGTCCCTTTCCGCCCTCAATGTCGGCTGTTGGGCACACCTCGGCGCATACTCCGCAACGCACGCAGCGGTTAGTTTTCAACCCGAAAGGCCTTGTCGTTGACGAGCTTTCGTTCGAAAAACTCGCCGATAACACGGCTGTTTATGCGTGGTAGCGACCCACGTTGGGCTCTTTTTCCACCTTTTCTGCCTCGTTAATCTGTGCAACGATGCTCGTTAGGTGTATCTTGGCCTGATTCTTTTTCTCCCTTTCTTTCTCTATGGTGTCTACATCCATAAATGGTAGACCCACGTAACTCTCTGGCATGAGCAGCGAAAACACCGCGTCTAAGTGCAGCGAACGTTGCGCCAGGGCATGGCGAAAAATGCGCATACTCTCGCCCGTGGTGTCGCCTGCTGTGCAAAGTGCGAAACAATAATGGCCCTCGGCGTTGGCAATGCTTAGCTTTTCGATAAACCGACGTACCAGAACGGGAGGTCGCCAAGCGTGTACGGGAAAGCAAAGGCCTATGCGCTCGCCAGCAGCAAGCGTGTAATGGCATTGTCCTTCCATTGCATCGGGAATGAAAACAAGGCGTTCGCCTGTCTTTTCCGATAGCTGTTGAGCGGCCCAACGGGTGTTGCCCGTGGCCGAGAAGTAGAATATCATTAGGCAAAGTTACTACTTTTCGCCGTTATAGTCAAATCTTGTGTAACGTTTTTGCTTACAAATTGCACTTGTAAGGTGGCGTTTCGTGTTGGTTTGAACGGGTTATACGGCATCCCACATTTGTACATAACCTGTTTTTCTCTTAGGGCATACTACGTGCTTTATTGTTAAAAAGAATTGGTTTTAGCAACTTGTCTACCTGCATTTTGCTGGCAACGCGTGTGTACAAGCTTGTTGTGGTGACTGTACAAAGCACCTTGTAGTGTCCGTACAAGCATCTTATGAGTGTTCGTACAAGGGCCTTGTAGTGCCCGTACAAGCACCTTGTAGTGTCAGTACAAAGTACCTTGTAGTGTCCGTACAAGCATCTTGTAGTGCCGCTACGAGCCACTTTTGTTGGCGCGCGTGCCGCTGTTCGCTGCTTAGAAGGCAGTTGCTAACAACACCATCTTTTGCACAATCATTTTAAAGTCGTTTTTGTTTTGGCTTTAAATTGTCTTTGCGCCGAACGTGTTTAGGCAGTCTTCGTAGATGGCAAGATTGTCTGATTGAGGTTGATAGCCGCCATTCCCTGCATCGAAAAAGCGTAGTTTGCCTTCAAAACGTGGGTCGTTGCGCATGTCTTTCACCGATTCGGCCACGCAATAGTCTTTTGCAAAGCCGCATACAACAACTTCGTCGTATTGCGCTAGCTGGTCTAGAACTTGCTTTCCGTGTTCGTTGGGCGTGCGTTCGTTTACGTACGAGAAGATAGAAAACATCTCAGCATCGGCATACTCGCCCTTTCTGGTAAACGTGTAGTGGGCGTTGGCCGTGGTGTAAGTTGTCCCAAGCGTTCACGGCTTGTACCAAAACGTCGGGGAATGCCCATCCCCACGAACCTATCAGGCAATGTTCGGGCCACAACGTGTGCACCCTTCCTTTGCTTTCCATTGCTCGGAGATAGTTCAACGCCTGCTCTTTGGTGGCGAATGGGTGAGATAACGCCTCGCTCCACGTCTTCAGAGCGCACGTTGGCAAAGGGTTTTACACCTTCTCCTTGCCAGTAGGCGCAGTGTCCTACGTGGTAACGTCGGTGTGTGTCTTGCGAAATGGCGATGCCCTCCGGGTTATTTTCCTCAATATAATGAGCAATGGCCTTTAAAGCTTTGTCGGCGTGGGGCACGTAAAGACTGCCGCGGCTGTCGGCAAAGTCGTTGTTGGGGTCGATGATGAGTAGCATTTGCATGGGTTGTTTATCTTAAATTAGCGGATGTTTTGTTCTTCAAATAATGTTGGTGCTTCGGGGATAATGGGTTATCCCCTGTTTCCACTTGTCAGAAACGTCGCTTGTCTTAACGCAGAAAGCGAGGCATGGCTTGGCATTCCGACACCTTGCAAAGTTAGTTATAAATTCTGATAACTTCACATCTTGGTGCTATTATATTGTATTGGGCAAGATTTTCAGTTCGCTTTCGTTTGGTAGGCGCATAAATTTCGTCCATCCTGCAAATGCAAATCGTTCACTTTACGCCTTAAATAAAGCGCACCGAATACGTTTGGATAAGGCCTGAATAACCCATAGAAAGGTATTTTTGAGCCATCCTAAAAAGAGTTCAAGTTTGTTGTATCTCAACATTAATTCATAACTGTATGAAAATACTTACTATCATGAATCTGAAAATACGCTTGTCGCTGATGAACTTCCTCGAATTTGCTGTTTGGGGAGCTTATCTCACCTCCATGGGAACTTATTTGGTAAAAATCGGAATGGCCGACCAAATTGGTTGGTTCTATGCCGTGCAGGGTATTGTATCTATTTTCATGCCTGCCATCATGGGTATAGTGGCCGACCGCTGGGTGCCTGCCCAACGATTGCTGGGCTTATGCCATCTGTTGGCCGCCCTCTTCATGTTTGCCACTGCCTATTACGGCTATGTGGCTATGGGCGAAGTGGCAGTTGGAACCTCCGTTGCAGGCACTTTCGCCGGTTCAATGATATTTCCCCTTTACAGTTTAAGCGTAGCTTTCTATATGCCTACGTTGGCATTGAGCAACTCTGTGGCTTATACAGGGTTGAACCAAGCAGGCATGGACACCGTGAAAGACTTTCCGCCGATACGCGTTTTTGGCACAATCGGATTTATTTGCACCATGTGGTTTGTTGATTTGATGGGGTTTCAGCCCAACCAAAACCAATTCGTGGTGTCGGGAATATTCAGCATCATCCTCTTTTTATATAGCTTTACGTTGCCCACATGTCCCACATCGAGTGGCACTGAGCGTAAAAGCATTGCCGACCAGCTGGGGTTGCGCGCCTTCTCGCTGTTCAAACAGAAAAAGATGGCCATCTTCTTTTTCTTCTCCATGCTGCTGGGCGTCAGCTTACAAATCACCAATGGCTTTGCCAATCCCTTTATAACAAGTTTTGAAAGCATACCCGAATATGCCGACACCTTTGGTGTAAACCATGCCAACATACTTATTTTCGCTGTCGCAAATCAGCGAAACCTGCTGTATTGCTCATCCCTTCTTCATGAAACGTTTCGGAATAAAGAACGTTATGCTCATAGCCATGTTTGCATGGGTACTCCGTTTCGGTCTGTTTGGCTTGGGTAATCCTGGCAATGGCGTATGGCTCTTCGTGCTTTCGATGATTGTTTACGGAGTGGCATTCGACTTTTTCAACATCTCTGGCTCATTGTTCGTAGACAAGTCTACCGATGTGCACATGCGTTCTAGTGCGCAAGGCCTGTTTATGTTGATGACTAACGGCATTGGCGCAACGGTTGGCACGCTGAGCGCACAGGCCATTGTTAACCATTTTACCGTGGACGGAGTGACCGATTGGCAAACCTGCTGGTACGTATTTGCCGCTTATGCCCTTGTTGTGGGCGTGGCCTTTGCCTTGGTTTTCCGCCCTAAGGGAATAGACAAAAAATGAAATCGAAGATAAAACTAATATTCAACAATGTTGCCGAGATAGTAGGTAACGAGCGTATTGGCCTACTTGCACTCACAGACGAAGCTCAAACGATGGAGTTGCTCATCCCTTGCGACAGGGAAATGAAAGAACAACTGGGGCTGCGGCTTAACCATTTGCCCTATCACCAAGATGCTTTTTGCCCGAAGTTTTGTGGCGGTTGGTGCGCTCGCACACCGATGTAGACTTCGAAATAATCATCGACGACATCATTGATGGCCAATATCGGGTGTTGCTTTACAACACCTTAACTCTCGAACCCATAAAGCTTAGGGCCAGCGATGCCGTGTTGCTTTCTGTCATTGGCAACATACCTATATATATAGAGACCTCTCTGATGGCGCGGCAAGGTACGGCTTTCAACAAGAACGCTACGGGTGCGTCGCTCCCGATAAACATACTAGACAACAAAATGATAGAAGATGCCCTTGCCAAAGCCATTAAAGACGAAAACTACGAACTGGCATCGCGCATCAGCGAAGAAATAAAAACGAAGGAAAGACAAGCAAAAATGAAGGAAACGCGCTATTTCTATGTTCCCGATGCAGCAAGCACCAACGAGTTGCCTGCCGAAGAGGCGGCGCACGCTTCAAGGGTGTTGCGCTTGGAAAGTGGCGACGAGGTGTTTCTGATAGACGGCGCAGGATGTTTCTTCAAGGCGCAACTCACCCTCGTAACAAAGGGCAGATGTCTTTACGACATTGTGGAACGGCTGCCGCAAGAAAAGACATGGAACGGCCGAATAGCCGTGGCAATGGCTCCGACAAAGGTTATAGACAGGGTGGAATGGACCTTGGAAAAGGCCACGGAGATAGGCATTGACGAGTTTTCGTTGCTTTATTGCGCCTTCTCCGAACGCAGAAACGTCAAGTTAGAAAGGCTGGATAAGATTGTCGTTGCAGCCGTTAAGCAAAGCAGAAGGCTTGGAAACCGCTGTTGAACGACCTCCAACCCTTTGAAGACTTTGTAAATCAGCCACGAAGGAGCCAAGTACATCGCCCATTGCTATGCCGAGATTGATAAAAAAGACTTGTATGGCGAGTTGTTGCAGCTAAACGGCGATGAGGAAGTAACCATACTCATCGGGCCAGAGGGCGACTTTTCCATTGATGAAGTGCGTTTGGCGATGAGTAAAGGTTACGTTCCCGTTTCGCTTGGCCAAAGCAGACTGCGGACAGAGACTGCTGCCCTGGCTGCAACAATGATTGCTCAACTTGCATTTAGGAAATAAACGATAAGATGAAAGATATTATAGGGAGCGTTGGTCTCGTTGCGTTTGTGCTGTTGGTTTCGTGTTCGAAAGCTAATTACGTACAGTCTATACCCAAAAGCAGCATGGCTGTTATGGCTATAGATGTGCCTAAGTTGGGCAAGGACTTGAAGGCAGAGAATATCCTGAAAACATTTATTGGGGCAGACAGCAACGTAGCTGATTGCGGAATAGACCCTATCTTCTAAGCTTTATCTTTTTGAGGCAGCCGACATGAATTTCGGGCTTTGCGCAAGAGTAGACGATGCTTCTAAACTTGCTGCCACCTTTGATGCGCTTGTGCAAAAGGGACAGGCTGTGGCAGGAAAAGAACGCAAAGGGATGCCAATTCTACACTGTTAACAACGTTTGGGCTGTGGGTTTTAACGACGATGCCCTGCTGGTGATGGGGCCGCAACCGCTTGCCGTGCAGCCCGACTTGCAGTTGCGCATGGCTAAGTTGCTCAACATCGACCCCAAAAAAGAAGACCGCCAATCGCCTTTGCTCGCCTCGGTAGACGCCATTGATGCGCCAATGGCTCTTGTTGCGCGACTTGATGCACTGCCCGAAAACGTTGCGCTGCCCTTTACTTTGGGCTTGCCAAAGCGCGTAAACCTATCGCAAGTGGTGTTGAAGGCTGGTTTGCATTTCTGCGAAACGCTCTTTTGATGAAAGGCGAAACCTTTTCGTACAACCAAACGATTGACGAGTCCTTGAAACGAGTGGCTAATGCCTACCGTCCCATTGGCGAAACCTTCTTGAAAGACGCAACTTCGCCAGCCGCACTCACCCTTTTTGCCAACATGGAAGGCGACAAATTGTTGGGCATTGTGCGAGATAACGTTGTGTTGTCTGTCATGCTTACTGGACTAAACACGGCCATCGACATGGACAACATCATCCGAAGTATCGACGGAAACATCATCATTTCTACCTCCACTTATGCCAGCGGACAAGCCAACCTCTCGATGAAAGCTCAGGTAAAGGCCACCAATTGGCTGATGGATGTAGGTTATTGGAAACGCTCTTGTCCGCCGGGTTCCACCATTTACGATGCTGGCCCTCGCGCTTATGTATTCGACAACGGCAGTTATAAGTACTATTTCGGGTTAAAAACCCGACAGCAGTTTCTATTGTTTGCCCCATCCGCCTTTTCAACAACCCGTTTCGGCTGCGGCCAACGGCCAAAGTATCGCCAAGCATGGCTAACGAAATATGTGGAAAGCGGCTTGCCCTAGTCTTCAACCTAGACGCTTTGGTCGGCACGAGGGGCATCAAAACCAATAGCTTAGCCACGGTGAAGAGTTATTTGGGAGGGTAAACACAATCGTTTATATATTAGAATGATGAACAGTATTAGCTTTTGAACAAGTTACGCCGCACGTGTTCTTGCAACGCAAAGACCCTGCAATCGGATGTGTGGCAACAGCCCAATCTTAGGTTCGAAAAAGGCAAGTTCTACCTTGTTGAGGCTCAAAGCGGCCTCGGAAAAAGCACCTTTTGCAGTTACATCTTGGGCTATCGGCAAGATTACGAAGGTGTGGTGAAGTTCGACGAAACGGACATCAGCCTGCTTTCCACTGCCGACTGGGTGAACGTTCGCCAACGAAACGTAAGCCAGTTGTTCCAAGAATTGCGGCTGTTTCCCGAATTAACGGCTTTGGAGAACGTGATGTTGAAGAACCAACTTACCCATTTTAAGACCGAAAACGAGATACGTGCGTGGTTCGAGCAGCTAGGAATTGCCGACAAGATAAACACGAGGGTGGGGAAGATGTCTTTCGGGCAGCAACAGCGCGTGGCCACACTGCGTGCCCTTGTGCAGCCTTTCGACTTCCTCTTAGCCGACGAACCCATTAGTCATCTCGACGATTTTAATGCCGACACGCTTGGCGAACTGATGGCAGCCGAGGCTAAATCGCAAGGCGCGGCACTGATAGTAACAAGCATTGGCAAGCATCCAAACTTGCAATACGATAAAATTCTGAAGCTATGAAAACTGGTATGGAAATTACTTCGCCAACATATCAGTTGGCCCACAGTTCGTTGGTTTCTTCTTCGCCAACCTCTTCGGCATGACCATTGTGCTGCTTGGCTACCAGCTATATTGTGACATCTTGCCCATATTTACGGCAAATGACAGCTTTTTAAAGGCCGATTACCTTGTGGTTAGCAAGAAAATAGGCATGGCTAACGCCTTGGGACAGCAACATTCGGGCTTTTCGAAAGACGAGATAGCCGACCTTCAAGCCCAACCTTTCGTTAAAGGCGTGGGCCAGTTCACCTCTACGGCTTACAAGGCAGAGGCGACGATGGGCGTTAGCGGCATGAAAATACTTAACTCTGAATTGTTTTTCGAAAGCGTTCCCGACCCTTTCGTTGATGTTTTCGCTCGATAATTGGCACTATACGCCAGGTGATAGCTTGGTGCCGGTTATCCTTCCGCGGAGTTATATCGCCATGTACAACTTTGGTTTCGCCCAAAACCATTCGTTGCCCAAAATAAACGAAGGGCTCGTAGGCATGATAGACCTGCACATACAGGGTGCAAGGCAAGGGCGGACAAAGCTATTTTAAAGGAAAAGTCATCGGCTTTTTCGTCCAAAGCTAACACCATTCTTGTTCCCCAATCGTTCATGGTGTGGAGCAACAGCACTTCTCGCCCGACAGCGAGTTGCCTCCCATCACGACTGATATTAGATGTAACCAACCCTGCCGACCAGCGTATCGGGACATATCTCGAAGAACATAACTACGAGTTGGAAGACAACAATCTGATGCCGAGAAAACCACTTACTTCCTCAAACTCATGGTTACGCTGGTTATGGGTGTGGGTGTCGTTATATCGGCACTAAGCTTTTATGTGCTGTTGCTGAGCATCTATCTGCTTGTGCAGAAAAACACCACCAAGCTGCAAAACCTCTTGCTCATTGGTTATAGTCCTTCGCGCGTGGCGTTGCCTTACCAGATGCTCACCCTCGCACTTAACTTTTGCAGTGCTGGTTGCAAGTTTCTCGCTCCTGCTTATAATACGAAGTTACTACATAGACATTGTGGAAACACTTTTTCCCGACCTGCCTTCTACGGGAGTGGCAGCCACTTTGGGTATTGGCTTAGCACTGTTTCTCTTTGTAACGGGTATCAATTTCGCCATCTTATGGCGCAAGACAATCAGCATTTGGCGACACGGCAAAAACTAATGGGCGGCAAATGTCGTAGCACTTGTTTCGTTCTGCCCACCTAAACTTTGCCCATACATTTTGCGCTTTAAGCATTTTAGCGTAACTTTGTAGGCTGAAAAGAAATAACACGAAAGATAAATGGCAATAGAACTAAAAGATTTAACCAAGCGTGCCGACAATTATAGTCAGTGGTTTAACGACTTGGTTGTGAAAGCCGACTTGGCGGAACAGTCCGCCGTGAGAGGATGTATGGTTATCAAAACCCTATGGTTATGCCATCTGGGAAAAGATGCAACAACAGCTTGACCGTATGTTTAAGGAGACGGGAGCACAAAACGCCTACTTCCCACTCTTGATTCCAAAGTCGTTCTTCTCGCGTGAAGCTGAACACGTAAAGGGGTTCGCCAAAGAGTGCGCTGTGGTAACGCACTACCGCCTACGTGCATCCGAGGATGGGAACAGCGTTGAAGTAGACCCCTCGGCCAAGCTCGATGAAGAACTAATCATACGCCCCACATCCGAAACCATCATTTGGAATACGTATAAAAACTGGATACACTCTTGGCGCGATCTTGCCCCTAATGTGCAACCAATGGTGCAACGTTATGCGTTGGGAGATGCGTACGCGCCCCTTCCTTCGCACTTCCGGAGTTCCTTTGGCAAGAAGGACACACGGCGCATGCAACGCGTGAGGAGGCCGAAGAGGAGGCAAAGGATGCTAGACGTGATGCAAGTTTGCACAGAGATTGGATGGCCGTGCCTGTTGTGTGTGGCGTAAAGAGCGAGACTGAACGTTTTGCGGTGCATTGAGACACCTACACCATCGAGGCCATGATGCAAGACGAAAGGCCTTGCAAAGCGGAACGAGCCATTTTCCTTGGCCAGAACTTTGCCAAATCGTTCGACGTTACTTTCCTCAACAAGGAAAAACAAACCCGAATATGTATGGGCTACGAGCTGGGAGTTAGCACCAGGCTTATTGGTGCATTGATAATGACCCACTCGGACGACAATGGTTTGGTTCTTCCTCCAAAACTTGCGCCCATACAAGTGGTTGTTATTCCCCATTGGTAAGGCCGGCGAACAGATGCAAGCCATTGCCGATAAGCTGCAACCTGTTATCGAGCAGTTGCGCAAAGCTGGCGTGACGGTGAAGTACGACGACTCGGATAACAAGCGTCCGGGCTTTAAATATGCCGACTATGAGTTGAAGGGCATCCCCGTTCGCATCGTTATGGGCGGCCGCGACCTAGAAAACAATACGGTGGAAATTATGCGTCGCGACACCTTAGAGAAAGAAACTATCGGTTTCGAAGGCTTGACCGAACATATTGTTTCGGTGCTCGACGACATGCAGGCCAATATCTTTAAGAAGGCATTAGACTATCGTGACGCGCATATTTACGAATGCAACGACTATGAAGAGTTTAAGGAGCGTATTAAAGATGGCGGTTTCTTCCTCTGTCATTGGGACGGAACGGAAGAGACGGAGGCACGTATTAAGGAAGATACGCAGGCTACTATCAGGTGTGTTCCCTTTGAATTTGAACAGACCGAGGGCGTAGACATGGTGAGCGGTAAGCCTGCTAAGCACCGCGTTATCATTGCACGCAGCTATTAAACCCCAATCGGTCGTTAGACCGCTTACCTAATATTTTAGGTTGTTTCCATCGCTTCCTGTTCATCTTTCGTTTGCTTGTCGGCATCTTGCTCTGTCTTATTCTCTCGACGTAGTCCACTACGTCTTCAAGAATAGGACAGACAAGATCCTCAACAATCAAACAAAATCTGCACAGGCTCTAACGACCGGTTTGGGTTATATTTTCATGTCTGGGGGCATGTTGGCCACCCAAAGGGTGCAAACGCTGTATTAACGAACACAATATTGTGCATTATATAAGGGTGTTAGGTTGGGTTTCCTGGCCTAACACCTTTTTGTATGTAACGTCTGTTGGCGGTTTATCCCAAATCGGTTGTTAGAAAAATCTGCTTTCATATTGCCAAAGGAAATACTGAGCACGCGCAAATAGTTAACTCGCTGGTCGTACTTCAAATGTCAGATGAAGACTTTCCTAATACTTTGCTTTTGAAAATTCGTAATGGCAGAATTTCGGTTTATTGTGTTAGTCTTTCTAAGACAATGAGGCCGTCTTGACTTTTAATATTTTATAAATTGAGCGGAGTTTATTGTCTTTGTGATGCCAACACAAGATAAACACCCTCTCATATACGAAGCGCAGGACAAATCAACGCACAGGTTTGTCAACTTGCGAAAGCCCAATAACTCACGAGAACCCAACAACTCCCGAATACATCATTGCATCAACTCACAAACTTACCACCCCATTAATTTACAAACTCAAAAAGCTCCTCAACTTACAAACTCAAAAACTTATCAACTCACACCCCACCAGCGCATCAACTCAAAAACCTTAATTTGCTGCTCTTTATTTTACAATAACGCTTTAATTTTCACTCCGTTCTAGCGAAAATATAGGCTGTAAAGTAGTTAAATAACTACCATTTCTAGATGTTCACGCCCTTTGACTTGTCTGTTTTTAAGAACAAAACCTGCATTTTTGCACCATTTAGCCTTTCTAGTTTGGTTGCCTGCCCATATACTCCCACTTACACCCTTTTACCCCTAAAATTCCACTTTTTAGCAGCTATTTTTGGCCTTTTAACCATGTGTTTCATGGTTCTAAAAAGGTTTTGTTTATACCATTGAGGTGTATTTTTATGCTTTTTGTCTTGCATTTAGCAGCATTTTTGCACTGCGTTTAGCACCATTTTACCTTGCGTTTAGCAGCAAATCACACTGCATTTAGCACCAAAAACGCACTGCGTTTAGCGGCATATTGCACCGCGTTTTGCACCAAAACGCACTTCATTTACTATAAATCACCCAAAAACGGGTGTTAGTGGCGGTCAGTTTAAATAAAAATTCATTTTGCCGCATGCACAGGCTAACCTCTTTTTGCACCAAAACAAACCTCCGCGAGAATCGATTTTTGCGGCAAGGTGAGCGATTGGTGGACGGAAAGGGTACTCATAATGTTAAATTTTTACTAAAAACTAGACAAAAGCTAGTTGTGCCGGATGCACTATGCGTGGGCAATGGCACCGAAAAACTCGTACGCTTACGACCACCAGCGCGAGCGTTTGCAGGGCATGCTGCTCACGGCCAACGGAGACTGCATTATGGAAACGCAGAAGACATCTTGGTTTTTGGAGATGAGGGAATAAAAAAAGAAGTGTCGATAACGACACTTCTTTGTTGAGCCTCTTGTCGGATTCGAACCAACGACCTCAAGATTACAAATCATGCGCTCTGGACCAGCTGAGCTAAAGAGGCGGGGTGGGTAAGCTACTTACATCGCGCCGCTACAACCAACTACCTTTGCTACGTTCCCGTCCTGGAGGGTTCGAAGGGAGCTGGCCGTGCAAGACTTACCCGTTTTGCGGTGCAAAGGTAATACTTTTCCATTAAAACCGCAAGACACACTTTGCTTTTATACATATTTTAACGTTAAAGACCGTAAATGGAACTGATGCCGTTGGCTTTCTTGTGGCGTTATGCCTATGGGTTGTTCTTGTTGGTGCGGTGCTTTTAGCATGTCTTCTTGGGCACAAGATTGGCAAGGGTATTGTGGGTTGGCTATAATGATGGTAAGGAGCTAAGCAGTTTGGTTAGGGTTCTGTTGGGGCTCTTTGTTCAGTCTTTTAGGCGGGTTGAAACAAACACCCTTGCTGTTTTATAGCTTTTAGCTGAACAGGTTTTGCTTAATCCTTGAAAGGAGTATAGTGAACTATGCTTTCTGAAGAGAAAGCAAAAAGATGCCAGAACAAAAGCAAAAAGACAATGAAAGAGCACTACAAGGAGCAACGATTGAACCTTTGCGGGAATTTTTAAGACATGCCTTTACACAAAAAGTGGGCATAAAAGGCCTGCATAATACATTTTATTGTACCTTTGCGTAAACAATAAGCATAACTCACCAGCTAAGCCCGTGGCGCATTCTCACGGCAAGAACGCGGATGCACGGGCAAAGCCATTGATTGGACGAAGTATGAAAACAACATTTATCGCTGGGCCTTGCGTAATAGAAAGCCAAGAACTGTTGCAGCCGCGGTTGCAGAAAAAGCTGGTGGAGATAAACCAAAAGTTGGAGGTTGACATTATCTTCAAAGCCTCTTTCGACAAGGCTAACCGAACGTCAATCAGCTCTTTTCGCGGTCCTGGACTCAGAACGGGGGACTCGAAATGTTGACTAATGTGAAATCCAAATATGGATTGAAGTTGCTTACCGACATTCACGAAAGCTATCAATGCCGAGGCTGTGGGGCGAGGTGGTTGACGTATGTTGCAAAATACCTGCTTTTTGTGCAGACAAACGGATTTGCTGGTGTCCGCAGCCCAAACAGGTAAGGTTGTGAACATAAAGAAGGCCCAGTTTTTGAGTGGGTCCGACATGAAATATCCCGTGGAAAAGGCAAAAGAGGCTGGCGCAGCCGAGGTGTGGCTCACCGAGACGCGGCAATACCTTTGGCTATAACAACCTTGTTGTGGACTTTCGGAACATCCCCGACATGAAAGAAATCGTTCCAACGGTTATCATGGACTGTACGCATAGCGTGCAACGGCCAGGCGCGATGGGTGGAAAAACGGGTGGCGACCGCCGATTTGTGCCCTCGATGGCCCTTGCTGCAAAAGCTTTTGGCGCAACAGGCTACTTCTTTGAGGTGCACCCCAATCCCGACAAAGGTTTAAGTGATGGCCCCAACATGCTTGAACTAGACAAGCTTGAAAGCTTGATTGCGAACCTATTATAACAAATACGTTCGTCGAGAACATATGCGGAGAAGAAACATTTATGTCTACATTGGCAACAGATTCGACAGACAACAGGCTTAGCAATGTGAGGGCATACGCCACGCAATGCCTGAAAGACGAGGCGCAAGCACTGCTCGACCTTATTCCGCAACTAGACCATCATTTCGACAAGGCCGTGGAAATGATGTTCAACTGCAAGGGTAAGGTTATTGTAACGGGCGTAGGAAAAAGCGGAAACATCGGTGCAAAGATTGCCGCAACGCTTTCTAGTACAGGCACTCCTGCCTTTTTTATTAACCCATTGGACGTATATCACGGCGACTTAGGCGTGATGACGGCCGATGATGTGAGTGCTGGCACTGAGCTATTCAGGGCAAACCGACGAGCTGTTGCGCTTTATTCCTGCGCCATATTGCATCGTGGTGTGCCGCTTATCGGCATGAGTCGCAACCCCAATTCGTTGCTGGCCAAATACAGCGTGGCCCATATTACGGTGAAAGTAGACAGGGAGGCGTGCCCCCTAAACCTTGCGCCCACAAGCAGTACCACGGCTGCATTGGCTATGGGCGATGCCTTGGCGGTGGCATTGATGCAGGTGCGCAACTTCAAACCCACAGATTTCGCGAGGTTTCATCCTGGTGGAGAGCTGGGAAAACGGTTGCCACCACAGCCGCCGACGTGATGCGGGTAGACGATTTGCCCGTTATACCACGCCAAATGCACCTTGGCGATGCCATCATACAGGTGAGCAAAGGCAAGCTGGGGCTAGGAGTGTCGGTAGAAGACGGCAAGATTGTTGGACTGATTACCGACGGCGACATTCGTAGGGCTATGGAAAAATGGCAGGCCGAGTTCTTTTAACAAGACGGTTAACGACATCGCGACCACCAATCCTAAGATTGTGTTGCCAACGACAAGGATTGCCGATATACAACAGATAATGCAGAAATACAAAATACACACGGTACTCGTGGCAGACGAAAATGAAAGGCTTGTTGGCATTGTAGACCATTACCGCTGCATGCTGTAAGGCTCTCGCAACACTTAACGAATTATGATTGAACCATCGAGAATGCCGCTCGCTCTTTTTATCGCTCCTCATATCGTTGGCTGCCTTTGCGCAAGGCAGCGACTCGCTATCGTGCAACAGATGCGCGACGAGGGGGTTAAGTTCTCCCATAACAACTCGGTGGTGCTGCTCACCACGGGGCAGAAGAAGTTCGACGACATGTTTTCGGCCATATCTAGGGCGCGACATAGCGTGCATTTAGAATACTCTAATTTTAGAAACGACTCCATTGCCGACCGCCTTTTCGAGTTGCTTGTAGAAGGCGAACGAAGGTGTGCGGGTACGCCCTTGTTCGATGGGTTTGGAAACGACTCGAACAATCGTCCGTTGAAGAAGAAACACCTGCGCACCCTGCGCGAAGGGCATCGAAATCTTTGAGTTCGACCCTGTTCAGTTTCCTTGGGTGAACCATGTTTTCCATCGCGACCACCGCAAAATTGTTGTCGTAGATGGCAATGTGGCCTATACTGGCGGCATGAATGTGGCCGACTATTACATCAAGGGCACGAAGTGGTGGGGAGTTGGCGTGATATGCACTGCCGAATAGAAGGGCAAAGAGGTGAACACCTTGCAGGCCATCTTCTTGAAAATGTGGAATAAGGTGGCTAAGCAAAAATGTGCATGGGGGCAGGAATATTACCGCGGAAACGATAACCTTGGGTACTTTGATAACTTAAAGCCCGACACTTGTCAATCGGCAGGAAAGAAGATGGTGGGCATCATAAACCGCGAACCACGCATATCAAATAAGATTATCCGTAGTTTTATACCAGGCTATCAATGATAGCCAGGATAGCATTAAGCTCATCAACCCCTTACCTCACGTTGAATAGGGCGTTGAAGAAAGCGTTGCGCAACGCGGTTAAGCGTGGTGTGAAAGTAGAGATAATGGTATCTACCCACAGTGATATTCCTTTAACGCCCGATTGCGTTTTCTACAATGTTCATAAGCTAATGAAACGTGGCGTAACGGTTTGGATGTACGAGCCAGGCTTTCATCATACCAAGGTGATTATGGTTGATGGTAAGTTTTGTACCGTGGGCAGTGCCAACCTTAATGCGCGCAGCCTACGTTTTGATTACGAAGAGAATGCCATTATTGTGGATAAGGAGACAACACAACAGCTGTCTGACTTGTTTGATAAGGACAAAGCCGACTGCTTTAAGCTGACGCCCGAATCGTGGAACAAGTTTAGAACCCCTTGGCAGAAGTTCGTTGGCTGGTTTGCCCACTTGTTGGCACCGTGGTTGTAGCCCTTTTCGTTACATCAGCAGCAAGTCTTGGCTCGATTTGTTATTTCTTGTCATCTTACACTATGTTTTATGGTAATAAATGTTTACGTGCGTTTAGTGCTGTTTAGTGCCTTTGTAGCAATTTTGGAAGTGTGAAATGAAGAGGGGCTTTTGCTTGAATGGAGGGTGGAATGCAAAAGGTAAGCACTTAGCAAGTGGGGTGAATATCTATGTAGAGTACCTGTTGTTATGTGCATATTGTTTGTTGAAAAGTCTTTTATTCTGGCTGGTTTTGCCGATATGTCGCGTTCTTCTCTTAATGATGTGTGCATAAATATTGAGAGAACGAGGTGGGGCGAGCCGCTCAATGTTATGGATGTAGTGTTGGTTGTAAGGAGTGGTAGATGCTTGGTTGTGAGCAGTTAGCGTAAAGCTTGGCGAAATTCGTTTACAGATTTTTGGATGTAATAGAGTTAAATTATCATTATATTTCAGTAAAATATTATCCAAAAATATAACTTTATGCGTTTGAACTATGGGGGAAAAATCGTAACTTTGCATTCGTGATTGAACTACATAGACATATCGAAATCTTACTGCTGGATAACGACTGCGTCATCATTCCCGACTTTGGGGGATTTATGGCGCACCATGTTGAGGCTAGGTACGACGACGGCGACCATACATTTCTGCCGCCGACGAGAACGCTTGGGTTCAATCGCCAACTCCGTTTGAACGATTCTTTGCTTGCTCAATCGTATGTTGAGGCCTACGATTTGAGCTATCCTGAGGCCTTAACACGTATTGCGAGCGAGGTTGAAGAGATGCGCCAGCACCTGCACAACGAGGGGTATTACGAATTGAACGACCTTGGAGTGCTTTATTATGCAGATAATGGCACGTACACTTTTGAACCTTGCGAGTCGGGCATCCTCACGCCAACGCTTTATGGCTTAGGTTCTATTGATATTATTCGCCTTTCTGTTCAGGATGCTTTCAGCGAAGTTCCTGCTGTTGAATCAGTCGGCAATGTGCAAGACATCGAAACGGCAAGAGTTCAACAACGCGAGTCTAAGCCCATTCTATTAGAAATGGACGAAGCGGCTAAGTCGCTTTCCAACAGCGATGCGGAAGAGGATAACGACGACGAAACCAACAATAGCGACCTTATCATTCCCGTTGCTTGGGTTAGAAACGCAGTTGCCGTTTGTGTGGCTGTCGTTGCTTTCTTGCTTTTCCCCTCTACCGTCACCGAGGGCGAAGTGAATACTGTGTCGCATAGCGTAGTAGATACAGGTCTGCTTACATCTGTGATGCCCAAAGAGATGATAAAGGGCACAGAGAGCATAGCCGAGATAAAGGCGCCTGCTCCTTCTGTTGCTAAACAAACGGCACCAAAGTGCGAACAGACCAAACCAACCGAGGCCAAACACGCCAACCAGACGTTTTATTGTTTGGTGCTGGCTAGCAAAATAACAAAACGCAACGCCAACCGTTATGCTCAAATGTTAAAGGATAAGGGCTATGATAAGACCGAAGTGTTGGTTGATGATAAGGACGTGAAAGTAACTTATGGTCGTTACGAGACAAGAACGAAGCTTATTTGGCTTTTGGAAAATTGCATGGCAAGGCCGAATTTAAGATTGTTGGGTGATGCGCAGCGAGGTTCGTTGAGCATAATCGTCTTACATGTAGAATTAAACACACTAACAAAGGATGAAGAGAGTAAGATGTCCGAAGTGCGACAATTACATAACTTTCGACGAAACACGTTATCAAGAAGGGCAATCGCTCTTTTTTCAATGCCCAGATTGTGGTAAGGAGTTCGGCATACGCATTGGCGTTTCGAAGTTACATAACCGTCAAAAGGAAACAAACGCCGACAAACTAGACTGCAAAGACCACTGCGGCACGCTAACCGTTATCGAGAATGTGTTTCATTATAAGCAGGTTTTGCCCTCCGTATGGGTAGAAACGTTATTGGACGGTACATGAAGAATAGCGGAATAAACTGCCCCATAGAGACAAACGACCCAAGTATCGACATGAATCACTGCGCTATTGAGGTGAGCAGAGATAAACGTGGGTGCTTGAAATATGTGTTAAGCGATGGCCCAAGCTACACGGGGACATTCGTTGACAATGAAATATTGGGCGACCGAGAGCGGCGTTTGCTCGAAAATGGTTCGCTGTTCACCATCGGAGCAACAAGCATTATCTTGCGAACACTAGACGAAGAGGACTGATTCAGTCCTTTTTTTTGTGCTCGTTATTTTATGTTTCAGGCTAGTTCTCTTCTAAACAAATAATGTGAAGAAAAGTAAAGCGCACGTGCGTAGATGCAAACAAATTGCAGAACACGCGATAATAACCCCCATTTTATTTCGATTTTGTTGAACTTATCGCAATAAAATCACTAACTTTGCACAACTTGTACCGTGCAAGCAATTAATTGGCGCGGGCTATTGTATTTCATAACAAAACAAGATGGCCAATGCTTATAGAATATAAAAACGTAAATGTTTACCAAGACGACCGCGAAGTGTTACGCGGCGTTGATTTTCATGTAGACGAAGGCGAGTTCATCTACATTATAGGTAAGGTGGGGACAGGGTAAAGTTCTTTCCTCAAAACCATCTACTGCGAACTGGACATTGACGAAGATGCCGACACGGCAGAGGTGTTGGGGCGCAATTTAAAAACCTTGCGTAGGCGAGAAGTTCCCGCACTAAGGAAAGGAGTTGGGCGTGATATTCCAGAGACTTTTCCAACTACTTCACGACCGAAGTGTATGGGAAAACTTGCAGTTCGTGCTTAAATCTACGGGATGGAAAGACAAGGCTGAGCGTGCCGAACGTATCGAGAAGGTTCTGGCCGACGTGGGAATGAGCGATAAGAAACACAACATGCCCTACGAACTTTCGGGTGGAGAGCAGCAGCGTATCGCCATTGCGCGTGCCATCTTGAATAATCCGAAGGTGATTATTGCCGACGAGACCAACGGGCAACCTCGACCTTGATACGGCCACGAACATCGTTGCCTTGTTGCGCGACATCACACAAAGCGGTACGGCCGTGGTGATGTCTACCCACAATTTGTCGATGCTGAGCAAGTATCCTGGCATTGTGTACCGTTGCGGAGACGGAAAAATAAAAGAGGTTACCGACGAGTACAGTAAGATAGACCTCACCGAAGAAGACGACATTTAAACATAGTTACACTTACTTTTAGCTTACATTGGGTATGAAAGTGATGAAATTTGGAGGCACTTCCGTTGGCTCCCCGACCGCATGAAGAACGTGGCGTCGCTCATAACGGCATCGGGTGAACCCACGTTTGTGGTGCTCTCGGCCATGTCGGGACCACAAATTCGCTTGTAAAGTGGCCGACTACCTTTATAAGAAAAACCCCGAAGGGGCCAACGAGTGATAAACAACCTGGAAAAGCAATATGTAAAGCATGTTGACGAACTGCTTGCAGACCCTCAACACGCCGGGAAAAGTTGCGCGCTTTCCTAGTAGATGAGTTCAATTACCTTCGTTCGTTCACCAAAGATCTCTTCACTAGCTTTGAAGAAAAGACCATTGTGGCGCAAGGCGAAGTGATAAGCACCAACATGATGGTTAGCTATTTGCAGGAAATAGGCGTTAAAAAGGCCGTGTTGCTTGATGCCTGTGGATTTCATGCGAACAGACAAGAACAACGAACCCGATATGGCTTTCATCAGGAAAACCTTGCTCGACTGATGGAAGAGAACCAGAGACTATCAGATATACATCACGCAGGAGTTATTTGCAAGAATGCGTATGGCGAAACAGACAACCTATTGCGTGGAGGTTCTGATTACACGGCCTCACTAGTGGGCGCAGTATTGCCTGCCGATGAAATTCAGATTTGGACAGACATCGACGGCATGCAACAACGACCCACGTGTGGTAGATAAGACCGAGGCCGTTAGGCGCTGAACTTTGAAGAGGCTGCCGAGTTGGCCTACTTTGGCGCGAAGATATTACCCACATGCGTGCAGCCGGCCAAGTATGCAGGCATCCCCGTGCGATTGAAGAATACCTTGGACCCAGATGCCGAGGGAACCATCATCAACAACGAGGTTTTGCACAACAAGATAAAGGCCATCGCCGCCAAAGACAAGATAACGGCCATTAAGATAAAGTCTAGTCGCATGTTGCTTGCCACGGGTTTCTTGCGCAAGGTGTTCGAGATATTCGAGGTTACCAAACGCCCATCGACATGATTGTAACTTCCGAGGTGGGCGTATCGATGAGTATCGACAACGACTCGCATCTTGAAGAAATCGTCGACGAACTTAAAAAGTATGGCACAGTTACCGTAGATACAGGTATGTGCATCGTTTGTGTGGTAGGCGACCTTGATTGGAACAACGTGGGATTTGAGACATTGGTGACCGATGCGATGAAAAACATCCCTGTAAGGATGATTTCGTATGGCGGTTCTAACTACAATATCTCCTTCCTAATCAAAGAAGAAGACAAGCAAAGGGCCTTGCAAAGTCTTAGCGACAAGCTTTTTCAATTCCTAACAATGTGAGCTGCGGTGCCAGCACGAGGTCTTGTGAGGCAGGCCGTTGTCCCGTTATTAGGTACCGCGCGTTGCATCTGGTTTCACCCTGCACACTATTGCATAACACTCTTGGTTGTAATTTAATTAACGATGATTAGTTTACCTACACACGCATTTAAGCACCTGTCTACACCTTTTTACTATTACGATGAAGGCCTGTTGCGCGCCACGCTCGATGTACTGAACGAGCAATTGGCTCAACATCCCAACTTTATCGTGCATTATGCAGCCAAGGCCAACGCCAACATGCGCATTTTGCAGACGATGAAAGAGGCAGGATTGGGAGTGGATTGTGTTAGCGGTGGCGAAATAGAGCGGCATTGCGTGCTGGCTTTAAGGGCGACAGCATTGTATTTGCAGGTGTGGGTAAGAGCGACTGGGAGATAAAGCTGGCCTTGGAAAACGGCATTTTCTGCTTGAATGTGGAAAGCATAGAAGAACTAGAAGTTATCGAACAGCTTTGCAACGAACTGAACCGAACGACCGATGTGTGCCTGCGTGTCAATCCCAATGTGGCTGCCCACACGCATGCGAAGATAACAACGGGCCTGGCCGAGAACAAGTTTGGCATTCCCATAGACCAAGTTTGGCCAACCATCGAAAGGCTACAAGTATTGAAACACATTCGTTTTATCGGTCTGCACTTCCACATTGGGTCGCAGATTGTAGACATGAACGACTTTCGCGAAGTCTGTACGAGCGTGAACAGCTTGTTGAACCTTTTGAAACAGCATGGCATCGAACCCGAACATATAAACGTGGGCGGTGGGTTAGGAATAGACTACGACAATCCCGACACGCATGCCATACCCGACTTTAAGGCCTATTTCGACACCTATGCTCGGCATTTTGCAACTTAGTGCAAGGCAGAAAGTGCATTTCGAGGTTAGGTAGGGGCGTTGGTTGGGCAATGTGTGCTGGCTGGTTTCGCGAGTGCTCTATGTCAAGCAAGGACAAAGCAAACGTTTCCTCATCCTCGATGCAGGAATGAACGATTTGCTCCGTCCAGCCCTTTACCATGCTCGGCATCAAATCTTAAACCTGTCCAACCCGTCAGCTCCAAGCGAAGTGTATGATGTGGTAGGCCCCCGTTTGCGAGTCGAGCGACGTATTTGGCAGCGATGTTGTTCTTCCTGTAAGTCATCGTGGCCACTTGGTTTGCGATATGTTCGGCAGGTGCTTACGGCGAGGTGATGGCATCGCAATACAATTGCCGTCAGTTGCCTAAGAGTTATTTTAGTAACGATTTAAACATTTAAAACAAGCCTTATGGTTTTAACCTTATATATTGATGCAATAACGATAGTCTGCGTGTATCGTTAATTATGCTGTTTTTCATCTCCCCTGTTCTGCAATCCTTTCTTGCAGGGGCAGACGTTTGAGAAGTTGGCTTTGGCGAATGCTGAAATCGAAGTAGACGTTACCGATGCCTCCGCCACACCCGTATCAATTGTCATACCCATATTGGAAGACGCTCCCGAACTGGCTACTATGGTAGAAACGGTGCTGCAACAAGAATACGCCGCGCCTTTCCGCGTGATATTGGTTGCCGACAAAGGCAATGCACTAGTAGAGCGGTTGTCGGCCGAACACAAAGGAGACAAACACTTATACTGCACCTTCGTGCCTAATTCTTCGCGCTACATGAGCCGCAAGAAACTAACGTTAACCATTGGCGTAAAGGCGGCCGAAACCGATTGGGTAGTTATCATGGAACCCACATGTGTGCCAACGTCTTGCAAATGGCTCGCCGCGTTTACCCAAAGTCTCACAGACGACAAACGCCCTAGTTGTTGGGTACACCGCACTCGACACCGATGCCAAGACCTCTTGGCGCATGCAGCAGTTTAGAATCTAGCACACATACTCACCCGAACCATCAAAGGCAAGCCTTGTTGCCATGCAGGTGGCGTGGTGGCCATAAGAAAAGACGACTTTATGAAACGCGACGGCTTTTCTGGAAACCTCAATCTGTTGCGCGGCGAGTACGATTTCTTGGTGAATAAATTTGGCGACGAAGGCTCTGTTGCGGTGGCATTGCATCCCGATGCGCATACACAGACCAAGGCGCCCACGCTAAAAGAGTGGCGCACACAGCAACTTTTCTTTTGGGAAACACGCAAAACCCTACAAAGGGGAGGGGTCATTAGGTTCTTGTTCAACCTAGACAACATCATGCTTTACCTCAACTACATCGTTGCCGCCATTTGTTTGGTCTACGGATTGATAGAGGAAAGGTGGTTCATCGTGTCATTGGCATCGGCCAATCTGTTGCTCACCATCGTGTTGCGCATACTGTTTGCCCACAGAGCCATTAAGATCTTCAAGGCTTGCATACCCGCGTGGCGCGTAATAGGGTTTGAATTGATGGTGCCTTGGCGCAAGATGCGGTCGTATCTAAAATACATGAAGGCCGACAAATACGAATTTACAAGCCATAAACTCTAAATTAGATGAACGTGTTGGTGTACATATCAAAAGGTGTATCAGATGTTGACAGGCAATATCTGACAACGCTTTTTGCCCTTTTAGAAACCAACCCCGACATCAAAATAACATACGATGCGCCTTTGTGGCGACACGATTTCTCCCTATTTCATATCTTTGGTTGCTGGGATGCCAAGGCACTACGCCTATACAACATGGCATTACGCACGCATACGCCTGTGGTGTTGTCGCCCTTTGGCGAACTAAACCCCTGGCGAATACACAACCTTCTGAAAGTAAAACGCATGCTGCTCAACATTCCTGTGCAACGGATGTTGAGTAGGGTAAAGGTAGTTCACGCTTGCGGACAGTTCGAAAGCGACACGCTAAAAAGCCTAAACGCCACCGCAAACATCGTGCGTATAGACAATCCACGTATCAGTGGAGCCATTGACACTGCGGACATGGCAGCCCAATTTGTGCGCCTTTATCATAAAACGCTCAACACCTGGCCTGCCACGATGCTCACCGCGGCCGACCTCGAACTAGTGGGTGCGTTGGTGCTTGCCGGCATAGATGCCGAAATGTTCGCCGCTATGGACTTGCGCCTCGAAACCATCGATGCGCTTACAACGCCCCAATGGCGGTACGTATTGATGTATGCCGCACAAGAACGCGTGCTCGACTTGGTGAGAAAAGGACTGGAAAGGCTGCAAACCGAAACGCCTTCGACCGACCTTTCTAAGTTCGAGACTTTCTGTTTCGACCCCATTCCCGAAGACGACAACCTTGCCGAGGGCGAAGAACAGAAGAGGCCGGGGACGAACAACAGAAGAAACGGACAACCCTGACGACAATTCCACGGTCGATGGTATCGTCGAAATTGTGCGCACTTTGTACGATGCACTGCCCAAAGACACGGCGCACCTGCAATTGTTGGCAACGCTTTACGCCAATTTAAGGCTCACCGATTACGACGAACATGCGCTTGTACAAGCACTAAACAAGGTTAAGCTGTTGCCTTTTTTCAGGCGGGTAGAGAGCGTTATGCACCATTTGTTCAAACTGCCCGAAGGGTTCATGCCCATTCTTCCGCTCGACGACAAACAAACAAAAAGCTTAACGAACAAGATAACTAAGGTTTACAATTAGATGAAAAAGAAGAAATACGAGATAGAACGCGACTTACGCTAGCTTACACTCCTGGCGCAATCGTTCCCCAGCTGTGGCCGAGGCCAGCACAGAGATTATCAACTGCAGGCCATACTTAACCCTGCCCAAGGGCACAGAACACTTCTTGGCCGACCTGCATGGCGAGTACGAGGCCTTTCAGCATGTGCTGAAAAATGCGTCGGGAAACATCAAACGCAAGGTGAACGAGATTTTTGGAACCACGTTGCGCGAGGCCGAGAAACGCGAACTGTGCACGCTGATATACTATCCTGAACAAAAACTGGAGCTGGTTAAGGAGAGCGAAACCGACATTAACGACTGGTATCACATCACCATTCACCAACTTGTGAGCGTATGCAGAGACGTGTCGAGCAAATACACGCGTTCGAAGGTACGCAAGTCGTTGCCAACCGACTTCAAATATATTATACAAGAGTTGCTGCACGAACGTGTTGACGACTCGAACAAGGCCGCTTATGTAAACGGTATTATCGAAACGATAATCAGCACAGGGCGTGCCGACGATTTTGTCGTGGCCATTTGCAACGTTATTCAGCGTTTGGCCATCGACCAGCTACACATACTTGGCGACATATACGACCGCGGTCCAGGGGCGCATGTCATCATGGACACGATGGAACGCTGCCACAGCTGGGACATACAGTGGGGCAATCACGATATGCTTTTGGATGGGGAGCGGCTGCGGCAACGTGGCATGTATCTGCAATGTGATACGTCTGTCGTTACGCTATGCCAACCTCACCACGCTCGAAGAAGGCTACGGCATCAACCTTGTGCCGCTTGCCACTTTGCAATGGAGACTTATGGCGACACCGCATGCAAGGAATTCGTTCCGAAGAGCAGTGGCGAATCAATGAAACTTGATGAAAAAAACAATGCGGCTTACGGCACTTATGCATAAAGGCCATTGCCGTAATACAGTTCAAGGTGGGCACAACTCTTTGAAAAGCATCCCCATTGGCAGATGACCGACCGAGCCGTGTTGCGCCATATCGACTATACAAGAGGTGTTATCACGCTTGATGGAAAGAGTACCAACTCACCAGTAACGAGTTTCCAACGATAGAATCCCAACAATCCGTTGGAACTTACGCCCGAAGAGAAGATGTTGGCCAAGCGTTTGCGCCACTCTTTCAAGGTGAGCGAGAGTTGCAACGCCACGTACGCCTGCTTTTACAGCATGGTTGCATGTACGCCATCTACAACAACAACTTGCTTTTTCCATGCCTCGGTGCCGCTGAACGACGATGCTACACTTAAAAAGTGGAGGTGTGTTCCAGAGCAAACCCTTTTCGGGGGCGAAAGCTCTTACACAAAATAGGCATGCTTGTTCGCACTGCCTACCAAAAAGGATGCCGAGCCAGAGAACGCGAGTATGCCATTGATTATTTTTCTTTATCTATGGTGCGGATCCGACTCGCCCCTCTTCGACAAATCAAAAATGGCCACCTTCGAACGTTATTTCATCGCCGAAAAGAAACGCAGGAGAAGAAGGGCAACTATTTTTATGCTGCGAGACAACGAGGCGGTGGTTGACGGCATTCTCGATGCCTTCGACGTTAAGGGCGAAAACAGGCACATCATCAACGGGCATGTACCCGTACACGTGGCCAATGGCGAAAAATCCGATAAAGGCCAACGGCAAGCTGATGGTTATTGATGGTGGTTTCTCTGAGGCTTATCACAAGGAAACGGGCATTGCAGGCTACACATTGGTATATCATAGCCGTGGTTTCCAATTGGTTCAGCACGAACCATTCGCCAGTGCAATGGATGCCATTCGCACAGGAAGGGACATTAAGAGCACCACGCAGATTATCGAAATGTCGTCGCATAGAATGTTGGTGGCCGATACCGACAAGGGCGTTGAACTGAACAAGCAGGGTGGCCGACTTGGAAGAACTGCTCTATGCCTACCGACATGGCATAATAAAAGAGGCCGAACGGAAGAAACAAGAATAAAAGGGTTAGCCCCAAGCAAGCATTGTCTTGCTTGGGGCTAACAAATCTATACAAATAGCACGAAGAATGTAAGTTACAAGCAAAGATACAACTTCATGCTATCTTAGAACTTAATTTCTTTTTGTTCATATATATATTGTGGTATTCTATATTTATCGGCTTTTTGTCCTGTCTCTACTATACTAAGTCGTACATAATCTATAGACTTTTTATCCACAGGGGGTGCGCCTCTTCCTTGTTCGCGTATTGTGGAAACCATATAGGTTTTTCCTTCAACAAAAATCTCCTGTATATGTGTTTCCATCATAGATAATCTCAAAAGTCATTTTCTTATTTTCCTTTTCAGCCAAGAATTTGTCTGTTTCAGCTGTCCCGTCGTTCACTTGGAAGTAGAAAGCATTATGGCTACGTGACTCTTGGAAAAAGGCCACCACTTTGATCTTCTATCTCAACCCACCAAGCCTCAAGCTTTGTGCAATTAAAGCTTATTGGAACATCACCAATTACTGAATAGCTTTCTCCCTTTTTAGATTTTTGAACAGCGTGAATCTAATTTGAATGTACCAGGAACCAGTGGCCTAATAAGCAGGACGTACTTCGTGTTAGGTTGGATTAATGTTTCTCCATCCTTTAGTTTCGATTCTTGCATAATCTTTTTACGCTGTACAGGAGCTGTGCTTTTGTCTTTGTATGCCTTGTAATTGACATCGGTGAAAAGCCACGCTTCGTAGTCCTTTCCCAAAAGTTGATGTGGAATGTTGCCTGAACTGTAAGAATCGAACTTGTAATCATACTTTTCAGCATCTCCTGATCCTGTTACTTCTAGATCATAACGTATAAAGTCTCCAACTTTAACGGAGTTTAGGTCGGAGTAGGCTGGCCATCTAAGTTCTCTTTTACGATAACATAATGTCTCCTAGCCTCTCATCATTCAGATCATCATTGTTACCACAAGCTGCAAGGCCCATCACTACGGCGCAAGTAGCTATTTTTGCCATTGTGCCCATTCTTTGTTTAAAGGTAAGCCATCTCATTAGGGGCTCAAACCATCGTTGTTCTTTTGGAATCATAAATTCTGCAGTTAAATTTAGTTTTGTGTTTTTAGAATATACCGCAAAGTTAATTCTTTTATTTGATTATTTTAAAGTGCGTAAAAATGTTACAAAAACATGTTTTGGTTACCTTTAACCATGATAAATAAATATAATTATTTGTTTATGATATTTATTTCGTTAATGTTTCTAACATGTTGAAAACTATAATGGGTGAGATAGGACAAATGACAAGTATTGGATGTCACATCGCGTCGATTTAATGTGATGGTGTAGATGTTTTACTTTCATTCTGGAAAGAAATTAAGTAAGTTTACAAATTAGCAAGACCGCTTTTTGTGTATTGCTCTTCGGGATTTTTCTCGATTTTATCTGGTATCTTTGGCTTATTCCTTCACTAACACCATTCACTATACACATCTATAGGAAGTAAGCTAAATCTGTTCTCACCGACTTATAAACTTGTCAACTGGTTCATTTATGGCCTTATCAACTCGGATTTTGTAATGTTTTTACTGCGTTTTTTAACATTATGAGTGCCCTTTCCGTCCACCAATCGCTCACCTTGCCGCAAATAATCGATTCTCGCGAAGGTTGGTTTTGATGCAAAAAGGGGGCGTTGACATATGCTGGCAAAATGAATATATATTCCCCAAAACCGCCATTTACACCATTTTTCAGGCTATTTTTAGTAAAATGAAGTGCGTTTTGCCACTAAACGCAGTGCAATATGCCGCTAAACGCAGTGCGTTTTGGTGCTAAATGCAGTGCATTTTAGTGCTAAACGCAAGGTAAAATGGTGCTAAACGCAGTGCAAAATGCTGCTAAATGCGAAACGAAAAGCATAAACATCCACAGTAAATGTATAAACAAAACCTCTTCGAACCATGAAATACATGGCTGAAAAAGGGCGAAATGGTTGTTAAAAAGTGGGGTTTTAGGGGCTAAAAGTGGGAAATTGGGGTTGAAAAAATACGAGCTGGCAACCAAACTAGAAAGGCAAAAGGGTGCAAAATGCAGGTGTTGTGCTTAAAAATAGACAAACCCGAAGGCGTGAAAAGCGATAAATAGTGGTCTTTTGCCAACTTTTTAGCCAATATTTTCGCTAGAATGGAGTGAAGAAAAGAATGGTTTTGTAAGATAAAAGCAATAATTTAAGTTTGTGGGTTTATAAACCTATGAGTTTGTGAGTTGATGGGTTTTGAGTTGGTTAGTTGATGAGGTTAACCAGCAAACGAGCTGACAAGGGTGGAGGGTTCGCCACTTTATGTGATGACAGGTTAACAAGTTGATGGGTTAAATGGTTTATGAGCTGACGAGTTAACAAGTTGACGAGTTGACAAGTGGATGAAGTCGACAAGTGGCTGCGTTAACAAGTAGGTGAATTGATAATTGTGCAAGCATTATGAGTTGTTAAGTTAATGGGTTTAGCGGTTTTGGCTTTTGAAAACCTCTCAATCTCATAAACTCATCAACTTACAAGCTCATAACAAATCTAGGATTGGCTTATAGCGCGGTGAACGCAGCGAAGAACCCGAAAAATAACGCCTGGCGAATTGGCTAGAACCAAAGGAAGGTCGCGCTTTTCTTTAAACAAACCGTAGCAAACCCATAGCGTGCAGTTGATGCCTGCCATGAAAGGCTGAATAAACGAGCCTTTGTTGCCGTTTAAATTCTCCTGTATTTGTGAGAAAATAAAACACGTACATAAGGATGGAGGTACACATACCCACCCATCCTACATAACCAACTTTTCTTTCTTCATCTCTCATTATCTAATTAACGTTGTGTGAAACTATAAATGGGTTGACGGTTGACGATTTGACCAGTTAACGAGGTGAATTACTATGATGGGTGCGTGAGATTATGAGTTTTTATTATATTCGGGCACAAGCTAAAACTTATGAATATCAACAACTCACAATCTTATCAACTCGCAACCTCATCATCTCACTAACTGAAAAACTCACACGCTTACCATTCCCCTTATTCGGTGGAGAAGTCGGCCACCATCTTACGATACATGGCGTACATACGCGTGCGCGAAATAAAGCCTTGCAGTTCGTTATTGGCATCGACAACGGGCAGATAGGTGGCATCTGTCTTGTCGAACTTATTCATCACCTCTTCCATTGGGTCGTTACGTCCAAGCACAGCAGGCGTGGGAATCATTATTTGCGCCACACTAAACTTTTGATATAGCTCTGTTCGGAACATGATATGCCTTATCTTGGTAACGTCTATCTCACCTATAAGCCTCCCCGCATGGTCTAGTACAGGGATAAAGCTGGTGTGACTGCGGCTGATAGCATACACCAACTTGCCCAAAGGCATTTCGGGATTAACGGCAATGTAGTTTTTGTCGATGATGCTTTCCATGCTCATCAGCGTGAGGATGGACTTATCTGTGTGGTGGGTGATGAGTTTTCCCTCGCGTGCAAGGCGCATGCTGCAAATGCTATGCGGCTCGAAGATGTTGATGGTGAGGTAAGAACTGATGCAAACAATCATCAATGGCAACAATAACTGGTAGCCCCCGGTTATCTCGGCAATGAGAAATATGCCCGTAAGCGGCGCGTGCATCACGGCAGTCATTACGCCTGCCATGCCCAGTAGCGTGAAATTCTTTTCTGGAATGTACACACCGATGTTGTACATGTTCCACAAACGGGCGAAGAAAAAGCCGCCAAAGCCGCCGATAAATAGCGAGGGGGCGAACGTTCCGCCACAACCGCCGCTGCCATTGGTGGCCGATGTGGCGAACACCTTGGTGAAAAAGCACCAGACCAACGTACACAACCAGCAGGTTGTCGTGGCCATAGAACAGCGAATTGTTGAGTATCTGGCTCCAATCGGTTTCGGTATTGCCGTTGAGTAGGGTGTTTACCGAACTTAAACCCTCGCCATAGAGCGAAGGGAAAAGGAAAATAAGCGAACTGAGAATGATACCACCCAAAACTAATCGTTGGTAAGGACGGTTCTTCATCTTGCCGAATACGTTTTCGCAAGCAGTCATGGTGCGCATGAAGTAAAGGCTAATCATACCGCAGAAGATGCCGAACAATACGCTTGCAGGCACGCGTTCTATCATCCATTCGCCGTCGAGGTGAAAGGTAAACATCGAATCGGTGCCCACAAAGATGTGAGTAAAGCATGTGGCCGTTACGCAAGCGATGAGTATGGGCAGCAAAGAGGCCATGGTTAGGTCGACCATGAGTACCTCTAAGGTGAACACCAGGCCTGCAATAGGCGCCTTATAAATGCCTGCAATGGCGGCAGATGCACCGCAACCAACAAGCAATATCATGGTGCGGTTGTCGAGTTTAAAGAGCTGTCCGAGGTTAGAGCCGATGGCCGACCCCGTTAATACGATGGGTGCCTCTGCTCCTACCGAGCCTCCGAACCCGATGGTGATGGCCGATGCGATGACAGACGACCAGCAGTTGTGGCCTTTTAAACGCGCTTGCTTAGTGGATATGGCATAGAGCACACGGGTGATGCCGTGCGAGATATTGTCTTTAACGACATGCCTAATGAACAGGGACGTGAGATAGATACCTACAACGGGGAAAACAAGATACAACCAGTTGATGGAAGATATGGTGAACCCTTCGGTAAGTAGCATTTGTATCTGCTTGATAATCCAATGCAGTGAGTAGGCCGCAATGGCAGCGAACAACCCCACGAAGAACGAGGAGGATGAGCGTGAATTGCCTTGTTGAAAGGTGTTGGGTGCGCCATTTGGTAAACCTGCCAATCGGGGTTTTGTCTTCAATCTCTATTGTCGTATCCATTTCTTAGGCTTGTCTGTGTTGTTCTAAGCGTGTTGGCGTTACTTGCGTATTACGGTTACTTCTCCGTCTTTGTTCAACTTGATGATGCAGCTAGGCGTATGCGGCTTGTGTTCTTGCCGTCTGGACCAGCATACGTAGTCGACGGCGTTGAGCAATTCTTCGCTAATGTCCTTGTAATTTTGTGCTGCGGGCTGTCCGCTAATGTTGGCACTGGTGCTAACCAAAGCCTTTTGAAAGCGGTAACATAGTTCTTTTGAGAATGGTTCGTCAGTTACCCGCAAGGCCACCGAGCCGTCTTCGGCAATGAGATTGGGTGCAAGGTTAACGGCATCGTCGAGTATTAGCGTTGTGGGTTTGGTGGCAAGCTCCACCAGATCCCATGCAACGTTGGGCACGTTACGAACATATCGTTGCATGCGCGTGGCCGAATCTACAAGGCATATCATTGCCTTGGAGTCGTCGCGCTGTTTTATTTGGTACACTTTGGCCACCGCCTCGGCATTGGTTGCGTCGCATCCGATACCCCAGATCGTGTCTGTGGGGTAGAGTATGATGCCGCCTTTCCTCAATACCTCAACGGCTTTCTTGATGTCTTCTTCTTGTCATGTTGTTTTTCTTCTGTTCGACTTGCAAATATAAAACAAAATACGTTAGCCCCAAGCAAATGGCATTTTATTTAGTTACTAAAACGTGGTGTGCGCAAGGTTCATTGGCTGATGGCACGATATAGGTTTGCATCGCGAGTGCCATTGAGAAAGTCGCGGCTGGAGATGCGTCTCTTGCCTGCCAGTTGTATTTCTTGCAATTCAAGTAGGCTGTCGGTCGTGTTTACAAACAGGCGATTGCCTTCTACAACAAATGTTCCCGGCTGGGCATTTGCAGGTATTTGGGTTTTTGTTGCACTGAAAATTTTCAGCACTTGGGGTTTGTGCTCGCCTTCGATGCCTGTGTATCTCGGTCCACGCGCCAGGGTAGGGCTTAGTCCGCGAATAAAGTCGTAGATGCGCTTTGCAGGTTGGTTCCAATCTATTTGGCAGGTTTCCTTAAATATCTTCGGCGCATGTTTGAGGGCAGGTCTTGGGTTGTTCGGTGCTCTGCAACCTTGCCGTCGTTCTGCAAAAATGCGGTCTACGGTTTCGATACACAGCTCTGCACCAAGGTTCATCAGGTGGTTGTACACCCATTCCACGTTGGCATCATCGGGTATGGGTAGGCGTTTATGACTGATAATTCGGCCCGTGTCGATGTCTTCGTCAAGGAAGAAAGTGGTAACGCCTGTTTCTGTTTCGCCGTTGATGACCGCCCAATTGATGGGGGCGGCCCCGCGATATTGGGGAAGTAGGGCTGCATGTACGTTGAAAGTGCCGAAGGGTGGCAGGTTCCACACCCGCTTGGGCAGCATGCGAAAGGCTACAACCACTTGCAAAATGGGCATCGAGCGCGGAGTTGGCATAGAAAATCCTCGTCTTTCATGCGCTCTGGCTGCAATACGGGTATGGATTTAGACAGGGCATACTGCTTAACGGGGGGTGCTTGAAGGGTGGAACCGTGTCGGCCCACGGGCTTATCGGGCTGTGTAACCACGGCCACCACGTTGTAACCGCCTTCTACAAGCAGCTTAAGCGATGGCACTGCAAATTCGGGCGTGCCCATGAAAAACTATTCTTAAATCTTGTTTGTTCATTCTGTTGCTTTATACTTTGGTTGTTTTAAGAGGGCGAAGAGTGCATTTACGCGGTCTTTATTGGTGTGGATGAGCCTGCGTTATCCCGTTTCTTGTTGTTCGTTCCCCTTGGTGTTGTTGCAGGGATTTGCCTTACAGGCGCGACACGTGCTTAACGCCTTTAACGGTTCGTAGCTTTTTCATCAACGCTTCCAACTTGGTAACGTCTTCTAACTGTACAACGATAGTGCCGTCGAACAGGCTGTCGTGCGAGTCGATATTGATGGGAACGCATCACGATTTTTCTCTTCTTTCGAGATGATGCTCGTAATGTTGTTGACAATGCCGAGGTCGTCGTTGCCCACCACTTTGATGGTGATGCTATATTGTCCTGCACTCTTTCCGCTCCATCGGGCTTTCACAATGCGTAGCCAAAGCGTTTGCGCAGTTCGGGGGCGTTAGGACAATTGGCGCGATGTATCTTAATTCCGCCGCTCACCGTAACGAAACCGAACACCGGGTCGCCATATATGGGCTGGCAACATTTGGCCAGCGAGTAGTCTACTCCTTTTAAAATTGCGGTCGATAACCAAAAACGTCGTCGTTGTTTCTGTGCAATCTCTTCGTCGGGATTGTCATAGTTAAACTCGGTTGCACTCCTTGTAATTTGGGGCGCATTAAGGTTTTGGTCGTAGTCGCGCACCGCCACATACTTCTCGATAACCTCGTTAACGTCGAGCTTTTCGTCGGCTATTTGCTTGTAAAAGTCGGTTGCAACCTTAAAGCCCATGCGCTTGATAAGGTGCATCATGGTGCTTTCGTCGAACTCAATCTTTCTGTTTTTGAGCCTTCTTTCAGCAGTTCCTTGGCGTAGACGGTGTCTTTGGCGATGGTATCTTTGAGTGCCAGCTTTTATTTTTAGCCTTCGCCCGTGGGGTTTTAACGATGTTTATCCATTCTTGTTTGGGCGTTTGGTTGCTCTGAGTAACCACTTCCACCTCGTCGCCCGACTTCAATTCGGCTCTGAACGAAACGTTCTTGCCGTTGATTTTGCCGCCCACACACTTGTTTCCTAAGCCCGAATGGATGCGATAAGCAAAGTCGAGGATGTTGGCTCCCTTGGGAAATTTGAGCAATTCGCCTTTGGGTGTGAACACGAACACCTCGTCTTCGTACAGCCCCATCTTGAATTGGTCCATCAACTGCAAGTCGTCGTTGTTCTCAAAGGCTGCCCTGATGTTCGAAAGCCATTCGTCTATGCCGCTTTCTCCCTTAATTCCTTTGTAACGCCAGTGTGCAGCCAGTCCTTTTTCGGCTATTTCGTCCATCCGTTCGGTGCGTATCTGCACTTCAACCCATTTGTTTTCGGGGCCCAACACCGTGATGTGCAGACTTTCGTAGCCGTTGCTTTTGGGCACACTGAGCCAATCGCGCAGGCGTTTTGGGTTGGGCATGTACATGTCTGTTACGATAGAGTAGGCCTGCCAGCATTGCATCTTCTCCTTATCTATAGGTGAATCGATGATGATACGTATGGCAAAGAGGTCGTAAAATGCCCTCGAAGTTGCACTTTTGTTTCTTCATTTTCTGCCAAATAGAGTGTATGCTCTTCGTTCGGCCTTTCATGTGAAAGTGCAATCCGGCCTCTTCCAGCCGTTGTTGTATGGGCGTTATGAAACGTTCGATATAGCTGTCGCGCGACTTTTTCGTGGCGTTGAGCTTGTCTTTAATCATGTAATAGGCGTCGTGCTCCAAGTATTTCAGGCTCAAATCTTCCAATTCGCTCTTCAACTTGTACAGTCCCAGCTTGTGAGCAAGCGGTGCGTACAGGTAACTAGCCTCTTGTGCCACCTCCAATCGCGCCTCTTCGTTGTCAGTGTCGCGCACTTGTCGCATCAGGTTAACGCGGTCGGCAATCATGATCAGTATCACACGCATGTCTTCGGCGAACGAGATAAGCAGGTTTCTAAAATTCTCGCTCTCCACCACAGGCGTTCTTTTGTACAGCTCTTGCACTTTAACAAGTCCGTGAATTATTTGCGCTACGCCTCGGCCAAAGTCTTTTTCTATCTGTGTTGTGTCGCTAAGTCCAGCCACAACGCCCGTGTATAGCACGATGGCTATTATCGCATCGCGTTTCAATCCTATTTCGTCGAAGGCTATTTCGGCCGTTTCTAGGGCGTAGACGATGGGATTAAGCCCGAAGATGTTGCGTTGCAGTGTTCCCGAATGAACGTATTGGTCAATGTGTTGGCGTAGTTTTTCTGCATCGTTAGGTTGAAAGCCGTTGGCATCGTTGGCCAACAGCTTAGACAAGAGGCCGTTAGCAGTGTCTTGTTCCTCTGTACTGAAAACGAGTTTTTCTTCCATACGCTGTCTTTTTTCTTAGTCAACCCTCATAGGCTTTGTTAAAGAGGGGACACCTTTCTTAGTGTTTGGCGATATGTGTTTGTGACGCATAATACCCTGTTCACCATATCGATGGTTACCCTGAATGTTAGCAATAGGCATCCGTTTACCTGCTCCATCTCTGCCTATATATATAATAAATAAGAGTAGATTGGCTACTCTGATTATTGCAAAGATACAAAAATAGCCCAATAATTTCTTGTTTAGCTAGAAAAGTTGTTACATTTGTTTCAGCACTTTACACATATAATATAAAACCTAGATAGTATGTTAACAAAACAAGACCTACAACAGATTGAGAGCCTAGGCATCAGTGAGGCGACGGTTGAGCACCAAATGGAACAGCACCGTAAGGGTTTTCCTTACCTTAAACTGCAAGCTGCGGCATCAATAGGCAATGGAGATTATGAGCTCCAACGGCAACAGAACGCGACGCGTTTTTTGGCCGAATGGGAGCGTTATCAGGCCGAAAGGCCGCAAGGTTGATGAAGTTTGTTCCTGCATCGGGAGCGGCTAGTAGGATGTTCAAAGACCTCTTCGCGTTTCTCGATGCTCCCTACAACGAGCCCTCAAACGCGTTTGAGAAAGAGTTTTTTGACAATACGAAGTTGTTTGCATTTAGGAAACAGCTTTGCAAAAAGCTGCAAAGGCCGACACGCAAAGCAGTGTTTGCGACTTGAAAGAGGCTGGTCGGTATAAAGAGATTGTGGCGCATTTGTTGGGCGAAGAAGGGCTGAACTATGGCAATTTGCCCAAAGGGCTGTTGCTTTTCCACAACTACGACGACGAACCGCGCACGCCTTTGGAGGAACATCTCGTTGAGGCGGCTCTCTATGCGGCATCTAATGGCGAGGCAAATGTTCATTTTCACGGTGTCGCACGACCATCTGCAACTCTTCAAAAGACAAGGTGGCCGAGAAGGCTGAGAAGTACGAAAATGCTTACAATACGCGCCTGAACATCTCGTTCTCTGAGCAGAAACCCTCTACCGACACGCTTGCAGTGAACCCCGACAACACGCCTTTCAGAAACGAAGACGGCTCGTTGCTCTTCCGTCCAGGCGGTCATGGCGCGCTAATTCAGAACTTGAACGATGTAGAAGGTGACGTGGTGTTTATTAAGAACATTGATAACGTGGTGCCCGATAGGCTTAAAGACGACACCGTTACCTATAAAAAGTTGCTTGGCGGCATTCTTGTGCATCTGCAAAAGCGGGCGTTTGCCTACTTGTCGATGCTTGATGAAGGCGGATGTTCGCGCAAACAGCTTGATGAAATGGTGCACTTCCTTGAAGAGGAACTGTGTTGTAAGCGCGAGGGTGTAAGCGAACTCGACGATAAGGCATTGGCCGAGTATCTCCACAAGAAGCTTAACAGGCCCATGCGTGTTTGTGGTATGGTTAAGAATGTGGGCGAACCTGGCGGCGGTCCGTTCCTTACTTATAACGAAGACGGAACTGTTAGCTTGCAAATTCTTGAAAGTAGCCAAATAGACAGCAACAATGCCGAGTACGTTAAGGCCTTTAAGGATGGCACACACTTTAATCCTGTTGACCTTGTTTGCGGCATTCGCGACTATCGTGGCAAGGCTTTCCACTTGCCCGACTTCGTAGATCACAACACTGGATTTATCAGTTCGAAGAGCAAGAACGGCAAACAACTGAAAGCTTTGGAACTTCCTGGCTTGTGGAATGGTGCCATGAGCGATTGGAATACGGTGTTTGTTGAAGTGCCGTTGTCTACGTTCAACCCCGTAAAGACTGTAAACGACCTGTTAAGACCCGAACACCAATAAGCTTATTGCATAGTAATAGAAATAAGAAAGGGGAAACACCATTACGGCGTTTCCCCTTTCTCTATTATTTGATAAGCCAATATTAACGCCTTGATAAGCGAATATTAACTTCTTACTTAAAGGCTTTATCTAATCCTGTCTGCTGCCCTCACCAATTTCTCATCGGCAAGCACACCCCTGCGTGCCATCCAATAAAGAATAATGGCAACGAAAGGGAAACAAATGGCGATGTTGGCGTGGAAAAGTATAGTCGCGAAACCCAACGTGCAACGCATAAAAAGGCTGCAAGCGCGTACCAAACAATCAGAAGTAGTATGTTAACAACGCACAACTTGGCTTGGCGAGGCCTATTACGAAAGCCCACTGTCGCCCAAACGCCGATGGATGCCGTAAGAACTTGAATGGCGAGAAGCACGCTTGGCGCCATACTTACGCCTCCTTCAGGTTGTTTTAATCCAGAGGTTAAACAAGTCTGCATTCAGTCCCATGCCCTTTGGTTCGAAATATCCCAACGGCACAGGCAGATAGCAATGGTGAAGGCGATGGCCAACACCATGAATACGGTTTGCTTACGTTGCCACATTAGTCTACCTGTTGTCCTTCTTTCGACGGGTCGCGCCGTAAATGCAATCGTCAACAAACTCTTGTGTAGCCAACAATGTGGGTTTCGGCAGCTTTTCGTAGTAACGCGAAATCTCAATCTGCTCGCGGTTCTCGAATACCTCTTCCAGCGTGTCGTTATACGAGGCGAACTCTTGCAACTTCTTGTTCAAGTCTTGTTTAATCTCAACACTTATCTGGTTAGCCCGCTTGGCAATGATGGCAACGCTTTCGTAAATGTTGTTTGTTTCGTTGCACAAGTCCATAATATCCCTTGTGACAGTGTTTAGCGGAGCCTTCGACTTCTTGTAATCCATAAATTTAATGTTCCTATTCTGTTTTAATTACTAATTCAATTTTTTTCGTTATTTCCTTGCATTTGGCAATGTATTTCTCTGCCAGTACGCGCTCTTTCGAGTCGGGATATTCGTTAATGAAACCATAGCACTCGTCTTCGGCATCTTGAAAGCGTTCCAACTTCTTCGTTTCCACGCTTTGTTGTGCCAGCTCGAACTTACTTTTCATCAGCAGTACGGCAAAGTCTTCGCGCAGTCGGCTATAAGGATAATCCTTCAAAGCGTTTTGCGAAGTGATGATACAAGCCTCGTAGTTGTTGCCGCCAAAGTTACAATTGCCAAAGTAAGTGCCCAGGTCGTAATACAATTGGGCGGTGTGCAGTTCCTTCTCAACCAACTTGTCTTGCAGGTCGAACAGTCTTTTGCTGCCTGCGGCTTTAACTTCGAGTCGGGGTACAGGTCTAAGAAGGTTTGGAAGTCGGTTATGGCTTGAATGGTTCTCGATTGGTCCAAGCGAGGTTCCGGAGTACTCATAAACAGACTTTGTCCTACGTAGAACTGTGCCATCTCTGCATAGCGTCCTTTGGGGTACGATTGATAATACTTCTTGAAGTATTGAGCTGCCGTTTCGTAGTCTTTACTGTTATATTGGGCCATAGCCAGCATGTAAAGGCTTTCTTGTGCATTCTCGGTACCTTTTTGTAGGGTTACAAGCTCTTGTAAAAAGCGTTATGGCGCGCACGTATTTTCCTTTGCGAAACATTCTTTTGCATACTCAGTACTTGTATTGCACGTTATCGCTTTTGTACACTTGGTTAAATTCGTGTGCACAACTAGAAAGCAGTAAAGCGGCCGTCGAAAATGATGAGCAATGGCTTCTTCATTATTTTGTTCTTGTTTTTGAACTGCAAAAATACACATATTTTCGCTTATTTACAAAAGTATAAAAAAAGCGATTTTTAGCAATTTGAGCGGATGTTTTTGTAATTTTGCACTTATGGAATTTAAACTACGTCGAAATATAAGCCTACTGGCGACCAACGGAAGCCATCAAACAGCTTACGGAAGGATTGGAAAGGGTGACATGTCGCAGGTTTTTGCTGGGCGTTACTGGGTCGGGTAAGACGTTTACTATGGCCAATGTTATTGCTCAACACAACGTGCCCACACTTGTTTTGAGCCATAACAAAACCTTGGCGGCGCAGCTTTACGAGGAAATGAAGAGCTTCTTTCCCAACAATGCAGTTGAATATTACGTGTCGTACTACGACTATTATCAGCCCGAAGCCTATTTGCCCACCACAGATACCTATATCGAGAAAGATTTGGCCATCAACGATGAGATAGACAAGCTGCGTTTGCGTGCGGTGTCGGCTTTGCTTTCGGGGCGTAGGATGTGGTAGTGGTGTCGTCCGTGTCGTGCATTTATGGTATGGGAGGGCCTACGGCCATGGAAGAGTGGAATTATTTCGCTGTCAAAGGGGCAATGTATCGACCGCAACGAGTTTCTTCGTAAGCTGGTAGACTCGCTCTATGTTCGTAACGACATCGACCTGCAACGCGGAAACTTTCGTGTGAAAGGCGATACCGTGGACGTTGCTATGGCTTATAGCGACAACCTTCTGCGCATTACATGGTGGGATGATGAGATAGACAGCATTGAAGAAGTGGACAGCTTGACCTATCATTGCATTGATAGTTTTAACGATTACAAGATATATCCCGCCAACCTTTTCGTCACCACGAAAGACCAAACGGAGCATGCCATACGCTGTATTCAAGACGATTTGGTTAAGCAAATTGATTTCTTTAACGAACTTGGCGACGGCATTAAGGCCCAGCGTATTAAGGAAAGGGTGGAGTATGACATGGAGATGATGAAAGAGTTGGGCCACTGTTCGGGCATCGAGAACTATTCGCGTTATTTCGATGGCCGCCAACCTGGTCAACGTCCGTATTGCTTACTCGACTTTTTCCCAAAAGATTATCTGATGATTATCGACGAAAAGTCATGTTAGCGTTCCTCAGCTTGGCGGCATGTACGGGGGCGATAGGGCGCGAAAGCAGAACCTTGTTGAGTTTGGTTTCCGCTTGCCCGCTGCTTTCGACAACCGCCCGCTTAGGTTCGAAGAGTTCCACAGCCTTATCAATCAAGTGATATATGTGTCGGCAACGCCTGCCGACTACGAGCTGAGAGGAGGCCGAAGGGGTGGTGGTTGAACAGCTGATTAGACCAACGGGACTGTCTCGACCCTGAGATAGTTGTGCGTCCGAGCGAGAACCAAATGAGACGATCTTTTGGCCGAAATATTGGAACGAAGCGACAAGAACGAACGTGTTTTGGTGACAACGCTTACCAAACGAATGGCCGAAGAACTGACGGAATATTTGTTGGATCATGGCGTAAAGACCAATTACATACACAGCGATGTGGCTACGCTGGACCGTGTGCGTATCATGAACGCACTTCGTGCAGGCGAATACGATGTGCTTGTGGGCGTAAACCTTTTGCGCGAGGGACTAGACTTGCCCGAAGTTTCGCTTGTTGCCATTCTAGATGCCGACAAGGAAGGTTTCTTGCGCAGTCATCGTTCGCTGACACAGACTGCTGGACGTGCTGCCCGAAACGTTAACGGAAAGGTGATTATGTATGCCGACACCATTACGCAAAGCATGCAACGTACCATTGACGAAACGGCTAGACGGCGTACCATACAGATGCAATACAACGCAGAGCACCACATCACACCACAACAGATTGTGAAAGACATCAAGGGGGCGTTAACAGGTAACACCACAACTGTGGAAACTGCGAAGGGTTACCGTTCGCAAACGAGTGGATATGTGGAACCCGATGCTGTTGCCTTTGCTGCCGACCCCATTGTAGAACGGATGACGCGCCAACAGTTGGAAAAGAGTATCGCCAACACAACGGCTTTGATGAAACAGGCGGCCAAAGAACTCGACTTTATTCAGGCTGCTCAGTATCGAGATGAAATTGCGCGCTTGCAAGAACAATTGGAGTTGAAGTAAATTTAGTTTTGAGTTCATGAGTTTTTGAGTTCATGAGTTATGCCCTGCAACCGCTTGCGCTGGCGGTTGTGAGTGTACGTGTTTTCCGTGCCATTGCCCATACGCGTGCATACGACAGAATTGTTGTCTTGTCTAGTTCTTAGTAAGGATTTTAACATTATGAGTGCCCTTTCTGCCCACCAATTGCCCACCACGCCGCAAAAATCGATTCTCGCGGAGGTTTGTTTTGGTGCAAAAAGGGGTGAGTTATAAATGCTAAGTAAAATGAATACACATTGCATAAAATCGCAATTCGTGACTTGCTTTTTGGGGCTGTTTCTCGCTAAATTCAACGCATTTTGGTGCTAAACGCGATGTGTTTTGGTGCAAAACGCGGTCTATTTTTAGTGCAAAACGCAAGGCATTTTTGGTGCAAAACGCGTTGCGTTTTGGTGCTAAATACAAAGGCAAAAATGCTGCTAAATGCGAGACGAAAAGCATAAATATACACCGCAATGGTATAGACAAAACCCTTTTGAACCATGAAATACATGGCGCAAAGTGGGCAAAAAACACCTTGAAAAGTGCGTTTTTGGTAGCTAAATGCTGAAAAACGGGCTTGAAAAATAGCGAGCTGGCAACCAATCTAGAAAAAGGCTAAATGGTGCAAAAATGCAGGTTGTTTTCTTAAAAACAGACAAATTTAAAGACGTGAAAGGTTAGAAATAGTAGCTATTTACCTACTTTGTGGCCAATATTCTCGCTAGAACGTAGTGAAAATCAGAGCGGCTTTGTAAAACAAAATAAATAATTTTAAGGTTTTGAGTTGGTGGGTTTGTAAGTTGATAAGCTTGTGGGATTGTGATTTTGTGAGCTGATGAGTTGATGTATTGGCGTGTTTGTGAGTTTGTGAGTTGACGTGTTTGTAAGTTGATGAGTTGCTGCATTCGGGGGTTGTTGGGCTTTCGCGAGTTTGTGAGTTGATGAGTTTGTAAGTTGATGAGTTGATGTTTTCGGGAGTTGTTGGGTTTTCGCAAGTTTGTAAGCCAGTGAGTTGTTTTTGTCCTGCAATTCGTATATGAGAGGAGTATTTATTTTGTGTTGGTATCACATAGATAACAAAACACTTCTCAGTATTATAGAAGTACTAAAAGTCAGGACAGCTTCAAGCTGTATTGAACTAAAACAAACCGTTGAAAAAAATGGTTGAAAGATGGTTCTAACAAATCGGTTTTGGTTTACATGCCTAGCAGTGAAGGGGAAGTTTAAAGGCATGTTCTAAAAATTCCCCGCAAATGTCCAATTGATGTTCCTTGTATTGCTCTTCACTGTCTTTTTGTTTTTGTGTCTGGCATCTTTTGCTTTCTCTTTTAGGCGTATAGTTCACTATGCTCCTTCAAGAAGTAAGCAAAACCTGCTCAACTAAAAAGCTAAAAATACAGCAAAAGGTAGTTTTAGAACTTGCCTCAAATTGTTTTGGGCCAATTGGTCTCTAATTGGTTGATGCACCAAGCAAAAAGCCTTGGCTGTGCGCACATCCGTTTCGGCGAAGTGGTTTCCCTCGTTCCATTCAAACGTTGTTTTCTTGTTTTCAAGTATGTGCATAAGGCTCTCCATGTCTTCGCCCACATGCGCTAGCAGCTGATTTTTGGCCTTGGTTTCCTTATTTCCTAAGCTTAGATAAATGGTGTCGGCATGAAAATGGCATGTCGATGCGTACGTAGTCCAGTTGGGAAACCAAACCGAAGGCGAGGCCGCGGCACAGGCTTTGAAATGCTTTGTTTGGGTAACGGCCCAAAGGGCGAACAGGCCTGCGAGCGAATAACCGCCGATGATGAACTGCGTTTCGGTGGGTTTCGCCAATACATTGTTTGTAAGATGGGGGATAAAGGTGTTGACAACGAAATTTAATGTATTGGTTGCCCCATCGCCAAAATTTGTTTTGCCGAACGCCGCAGGGGCTTTTCCACGGGCTAAGGTCGTGAAACCAATTGTCTACAAGGAAGGCGGCGAGCATCACTTTCTTATCGTTGCTGCGTTGGCGAATGGCGTCGAACTCTTTTTCGAGCAGCTGTTCGTCGTGCTCGTCAACGGCTTGTATCAAGCAATAGTCGGCATCGCTGTCGCCCAATATGCGGTAGTTTTGTTGTTTCATTGTGTATGGGTGGACAATTACTTTAAATAGAAGTCACCTGTAAGTTGCAAAATACCAGTCTGTGTATTGCCCATGAGCATCTCTAATGGTGGCCTCTTTTTCTTCTTCAAAGTGGGTGGGGCGTTGTTTGGAAAAAGCCACCAGGCAGCGTTTGGCAGGCTTAGTTTCCACCGTTTTTACCTTAACTAGGGCGGCAGACGAATAGGCCTTTGATGCAGGGCCTCGGCCAAAAAGTTGTCCATCTGTTCAGTGGGAATAACCGCACTGGAAACAGCCATCGGGAGCGAGGAGCAGGCTAACGCACTGGAAGAGTTCGGTAAAAAGTAAGGCTTTCGGTATGTCGGGCCAGTGTGCGTTCGTGGCTTTTGCTTTTTAACGAGTGATAGAAGGGCGGGTTAGATACGATTGAACTAAAACGTCCATGCAGGTCTGGTTGGTGAGAAAAATGCTGTATGGGCGTGTTTTTTATCGTTACTTGTTGGGCAAACGGCGAGCCAGCTACGTTTTCTTGTGCTTGCAGGGCGGCTTGTTCGTCAAGTTCCACCCCGTAATTTCAGCATCGGGGTATCGTTGTGCAAGCATCAGCGCGATAAGTCCCTGTTCCTGTTCCTATGTCGAGAATGTGCTTTCCGCCTTCGGCCCATGCTCCCAGCAGCACACCATCGGTGCCTACCTTCATTCCACAGCGGTCTTGGTGTATCGTGAATTGCTTGAACTGGAAGAAATCGGGCATGGTTTACACGTTGTTATACTTAATGCGATGGGGCTGAAGAGGAAAAGCCTAGGAAGTGGCCGACATCAGATTTTGCTGATGTCTACATAGCCGTGCATCACGGCGTAGATGGTAAGTGCCGATACGCTTTTTCATGCCTGGCTTGTCCATAATGTTCTTGCGATGTGTGATAACCGTTGTTAGGCCAATGTTCAAACGGTCGGCAATTTCCTTATTGATAAGCCCCTGTACAATGAGCGAAAAGCACTTCAATCTCGCGGTCGGATAGTATCTTCATCTGCAAGGCATGGGGTAGGGGCGGCAAGTTGCGGCCATGCGCGTGGGCGTATTGCTCCAATTGTAAGATGGAACGTACCAGTTGTTCTTCGGGAACGTTGATGCAAAGGCTGTTAAAACCCGCCATCTGACTGTTTGGTTCAGTCGATGCGGTCAGCACGATGGTCTTGTTTTTATGTTCAAGGAAGAACGTTCGGTTTTCAATCACAACGCTAGTGGCCACGAAATAGTGGAAAAACACTTCGGGGTTGGCACCTTTCAGTTCGGCGAATGTGTTGAAAGTGTCTACCTGCATGATGGGCAACACGTTTTGTAGAATCTGTTTCAGCCCTAAAATGGCCCAGCGTGTTTGGGTCGACGATGGCAATGCGTGGGCGTTCTTTGAGCATGTGCTCAGGCTTGTTGTTCATCATTTGCAAGCGTGTTAGAGGTTTACGGTGGAGATGTCTACCAAGTTGTTCACAATGGCGTAGATGGATCAGCCCGGCTGGCGAGTGTATTTGCAGCTTGCGCGCAATGTTTCGTCGATGGGTTATCACCGTATTGATGGATATGCAAAGGTGGTCGGCAATTTCCTTATTGGTCATTCCCCGCACCAAGCTGATAATTACTTCTTTTTCGCGTTCGCTTAGGTTGTCGGCGTTGTCGTTGGTTTGGTTAATCATGTTCGGAAATCTTCACCGACACGTCGTTTTGTTTCGACTTAGCCTCTAAGCGGCGTATGGCAGGCACAAATATCTCGTCTTCTACCTGTCCGTGGTGCAACAGCCATTCCTCGTTGTTGTAGATGTCGTATAGAACGGCAGTTAATTGGTTGTTGCGAAGGCCGTCGGAAGGCAGGTACTTGATGATGATGTTCTTCAATTCGCGCAGTTTCACGTCCGTTTGGCCGTGGTGTTTGGAGAAGGTTTCGATGTCGTAGTTGTTCTGCGCCTTGTTGTTGAGCAGCGAGTTTACGTATGGAAACACCATTTTCTCTTCATGCTGCGATGTGCGAACGTATGCTGTGCGCATACTCATCGTACAGTTTAAGTATGAGCCGAGCTAGGTTATCTTTCTCGTCCAGTGCCGCAACGAGCGCCTTACGCATGAAGGGGAGTTGGAAATCGAGGAAGTATTCGTGGCTTGCCTTTAAGTATTTGATAAGCGTGGGTATAGAAAGCTTATCGGCATCATCGTAATCGCGATAGCCGTTTATGGCGAAATTCACCACCGCCAAGAAGGTATAGGTGTCTACGCTTTGGCTTTCGCACACGTCGCGCACCGTCTTATCGCCGAAACCCAAGCTAATGCCGAAGGCGCTAAGCGTCTGCAAGATGCTGTAATTGTCTTTGATAAGCAATATCATCTTATCGTCGGGTTCGTACATCTTATGATTCTTCATACCAATGATTACCTATTTGTTATTATGTGGGCTATAACGACTTGCAAAGTAATAAAAAAAAAACGAGACGACCAATAGTTATTAATAGGTATTTTACACGCGCGTACCAAATAATGCTTTGTGGGCATGTAAAGATAAGGTGGGTATATACCTAGTACTGATGAACGTGGTAATTACCAACTTTTTAAGTATTGCCCAATAGTTGAAAACCATTTAATTTTGCACACAGATAAATAAGGTGGCGCGGTGATGATTGCATCTCTTGGTCGTCAAGGATTTGGTTATCCCCAATTCAATTCTTACAAGTTACACCCGGACATTGGAGACAAAGAACGTAACCAGAAATCTGCGCCGCCTTTACTTTAAACTAATATATCGCAAACATTTTTATGGGAAATTCTACTTCCATGCTTGTTGCTTTGGCAATGGCTTGCTCGTCTTTTTCTGTGCGGGCGCAGGTCAATGCGGCAGACAGTGTGATGAACCACGCCAAGGGTAATCGTTTAAGCCTTGGCGGTTATGGCGAGGTGGCGTATTCGCGCAACTTCTATAGCGACAACCAGTACCGTTATAGGCGGCCCAATCTTTATTCAAACGATCCTAGCAATGGGCGTTTCGACATTCCCCATGCCGTGATTAACCTGGGATACGACTTTGGGAAAGGCTGGACAATGGGTACGGAAGTCGAGTTCGAACACACTGGTACGGGCAGTGCTGTTGAAATGGAAGCCGACGAAGGGGGCGAATATGAAACTGAAATAGAAAAAGGCGGCGAAGTGGAACTGGAACAATTCTGGATACAAAAGTCGTTTGCAAAATGGGCTAACATTAGGTTAGGCCACATCGTTGTGCCAGTTGGTCTTAACAACGCCCACAACGAACCCCTCCATTTCTTCACCGTATATCGCCCCGAAGGCGAAAACACCATTTTGCCAAGCACTTGGCACGACACAGGGATTAGCTTTTGGGGACGCGCTAAGGATTTCAGATACGAGTTCCAAGTGGTTGCGGACTTAACGCCTTGTTGTTCGGACGAGACAGTTGGGTGCACAAAGGGGCTGGTTCGGCGTACGAATTTAAGCCTGCCAACAAGTACGGCTTTGTTCTGAGGCTAGACAATTACTCCGTTCCCGGCCTTCGCATTGGGCTTTCGGGCTATGTTGGGCAGGCCATGCACAATTCGTCGCCCAACGAGATGGAAGGTAAGGGAAAAACCCTATGATGGTGTGAAGGCCATGACTTACATCAGTTCGTTTGACTTTACCTTTAATCGCTTCAATTGGATTGTGCGCGGCCAGGCCGATTACGGTTACATTTCGGGAGCCCAGAGGCTGAGCGTGGCCAAGGCAAACATGCACAAGAACTCTCCTTGGGACAAGACCAACGTGGGTAAGAATGCCTACGCCATCGGCATTGAGGCCGGTTACGACCTGTTTTCGCAAGTTGCCAAGTTGCGTGCAGAAAATCAGAAACTTTATCTTTTCGGACGTTACGAGGGCCTACGACTCGCATGTTGAAGGTCCGTCGCAACCCGTTTACGCCTATACGGCCCGCCAGCGCATGGTGTTTGGGGTAAATTATTTCCCCATTCCGCAGGTTGCCAATTAAGGCCAACTATGCCAACCGGATGTTCAAGAGCGGATATAACAACGAGCCCAGCATCAACATAGGCATCGCCTATGAGGGCTTTTTCCTTTAAACTAAATGAACCCAAATTTTTATAAAGACAAAACGATGAAAAACTATTTAAATTTGCTCTGTGCTTTGTGTCAGCAAGCATTATGGCTACTGGCTTCACGGCTTGTAGCGAGGAAGATCCGGAGCCAGTGAACATGAGCAAAGATGATGCACTAGAGGCTTTAACGAAGACCTATGTCAACGAGGTGGTTACCAAGACCTATACAAACCTCGCAAACGAGACGGAGGTTCTGTTCAAACAAATCTCTGCTCTGAAAAAGAAATCAGTGGCTGGGGAGGACATCACTCAAAAGAAGTGGATGACGTTTGCAGCACTTACAAGCGCGCTCGGGCGCATTGGGAAGAGAGTGAGGCATGGCTTTATGGCCCGGCAGATAATTTTGAAATTGACCCTAGCATTGACACATGGCCGCTTGACCTAAATGTTCTGGCTGAAGATCTCAACGATGCAGAAAAACTTGCAGTGTTATCGAATGTGGAAGGAACCGCATTCATTGAGGCAGTAAATAAATTAGGGGGTGCAAACAAGGGTTTCCATGGCATTGAGTTTGTGTTCTTCCGTGACGGACAGCCTCGTATTGCAAACTCTTTTGAAGAAGGGAGCTGTGGAAACGGCAGAAGAATTTAAGGCAAACCCTGTAACGGGCGATAAGGAACTTGTCTTTGCTACAGCCGCTGCCGCTTATCTTCGCGACCGCTGTTTCCAGCTTGAAGTATCCTGGCTAGGTAATATAGGCTAGCGCAGCACACGTCGCTCGTGTTGCTGAATGCGCAAAAGGCATATCCGGGAATATTCAAAACTACCGTTGCCGCAACGGGGTTGAGCTTCGGCGAAAACATGCTTTCTGCAGGAAAGGGAGAAGCAAAAGAGTAACTACGCGACATGGCGAAAAGTGATTGAAGACATTCTTGTTTCAGGTTGTGTCAACATTTGTGATGAGGTTAACGATCAAAAGATGGGACAAGCTACCGTGCTACCACTGGGCAGGCAAAAGTTTCATATCGACGAAAAGGGAAATAAGGTGTATGATGATGACGAAAACTATATAGAGTCGCCTTATAGCTATAACTCTTTCATCGACTTCTATGGCAACATCATGAGCATTCAGAATGCACTCTATGGCAACTTGAATCAAACGAACTATTCGAGTGCATCAATAATGGCCTACCTTGTGAAGTACAATCCAGAGTTAGCCACTAACTTGCAAACCAAGCTGAAGGCTGCTCTTGATCAATTGAAATATTGCCAGCAAAACATTCATCCGTTCGTCAAGAACCGTTCTCACCAGCAAGTTAAAATTGCAATGGACAAGATTGAAGAACTTTCAAAGGTTCTTAACGAAGCCAGCAGCTGGATACTGAAAAACTAAACACAATACCCCAAACTTTGAACGTTGTGCCATCGCTTAATGCGGTTGCACAACGTCATGGTTTGTTCTGACACGACGGGTTTTTAGCCAGAATAAGGTGAAATACAACAAATTCTTAGGGATAAAGGAGAAACATTATGAAACGAATTAGACTAAATGGGCTGCTTATTGGTGCTGCATTGACGTGTACCTTGTTTGCTTCATGTTCGAAGGACGATGAAGTGGATGTTGCTTACGATAAAGACGACTACAAGTATGTAGGCCAAGCCATTGGCAATATGTCGGCAGATGAGTGGTATCCTGGCGGAAGATTAGGCACAACGGACAACACGGGTAGCACCTGTTACCAGGACCAGTCGCCCGCCATTGATGCGGCAGACTTAGTTGAAGCCTTTCTTAAAGGTGAGTATATGTTTGAACACCGATTTCAACTAAACAGCAAGACACCCATTCTGACGGGTCTCGGTCCTGCTTACGTGCGCTCTCAATGTATTGATTGTCATCCTGGATATGGACATGGAAAACGTGTAAATAGCTATTACACAAAACAAAGTGGTAATGGTTACTTGCTTGCTAATCTACCATCCGACAGGTGGTGCAAACAGTAACGACGGGCCTTACATCACGGAAGTTACCGGTATGCCTCAGACCAATGCCACGTCACCATTCCTTGCGCCCATCGATGAGGATGCCGTTAAAATTGAATGGAAGGAAATAACGGCTATGGAGAGCGGCTTGAAGATGCAATTCGAGGATGGGGAGAGGTATAGCCTTATCTATCCTGAAGTTAATATAGACATCTCAGCATTTCGAACATATCCCAAACCCTCAAACTTGGCCTTCCGACTTGAATCTACCATCGGCCTTTACGGCACGGGCCTGATAGATGCCATCCCTGAAGAAGAGATTAAGAAGCAATACCAATTGGAGGCTAGTCATGGTGTTGAACTTAATCCCGCCATGTGGAACAAGGATAAGAACACTTTGGGCGGTGACCCCCACGTTAGACAAGTCTAATGGTGCCTACTACAGGCTGGAAGATGGAACGATGAAAGTTAAACGATTTACCTACGCCATGACGCGCGCTTCGTTACAAGATGGGCCTGGTGCAAATGCGATGTGGAATATAACTAACGTAAGCCGTTCTGACAGGCCTTACCTTTACACCACTTCCGCTTGGGCCGAGGCAATGTCGAGGACGCAAAGCGTTATCGACGCGATAAAGCGAGATCCGAAGTCGCCTTATTATGCCGATGGTACGGAAGAGGAATAAGGAAAGCCGTTAGAACTTGTTGGACCCCAAAAACTAACCAGTTTAACAACCCCTATCACAACTTTAAGCCCGACATGACCGACAACAACTTCTGGCAATATATGGTGTGGCACAGGGGACTAGCCGTTCCGCGTGCACGTGATCTACATAACCCCGTGGTGCAAAGGGGCAAGCAGGTGTTCATGGCTATCGGCTGCGCACATTGCCATCGCCCACAATGGAAGACGGGAAATGACAACATGTGGCGACCCGCAGTGCTGGTTAGCCACAATCTAAGCTTGCCTAAGTATCCCAACCAGACTATTTATCCCTACACCGACCTTGTGCAACATCGACTGAAGATGAAGAACGACATTCATGGCTCTTGGTGTCGTACCACACCGCTGTGGGGTAGAGGACTCTCACGAGCCAACACGGGAGCCGAAGACCGCCTGCACGACTGCCGTGCACGCAATGAGATAGAGGCCATTATGTGGCATGCTTACAGTAAAGAGGGTGATGCCTACAAGTCGGCGGAGCGGTTCTATCACCTCAAAAAGGCCGATAGGGACGCTGTGGTGAAGTTCCTTCGCTCGATATAACTCTCTAACACAACATTTCACACACCAACTCAATCAAGGTGCGGCCCCTGGAACTTGGCAACCCCGGGTGCTGCACCTATTATGTATAATATGTCAAAGCACAAACACATCATCATTTTCGTTTATTCGCTTCTCGTTGTTGTAATGGGTTACGCCACATTTTACGAAAGGTTAAGAGGCACGGCAGATGCCCATTCGGCAATTTATGGCTCACAATGGTTCACGTTTCTATGGGCAATTTTGGCCGCAATGGGCACAGCTTACATCGTTCGTATCCGTATGCGCCGTTGGCATTTGCTCTTGCTTCACCTCTCTTTCGTAGTGATATTATGTGGCGCATGGCTCACTAGAGCTTTCGCCTTCACGGGTGCGAAGCATCTCCGGATTGGTGAAATCTCGAACACATTCGTTGTCCAGTCCGAAGACGGAGGCCAACGCCAATTACCTTTTTATGTGCGGCTAAACGCTTTCAAGGTGATTAACCATGAAGGCACAGAGGCTGCTGCCGACTACCACTCGTACATCACCCTATGGACCGACAACGACACATCGAAGGCTAGTGGCTATGAACAAGATTAAGACTTTCCGCGGAGTACGCCTTTACCAAAGCACTTACGATAACGACCAAAAGGGATGTACGCTTGCTGTTAACAGCGACCCTTACGGTATTCCTGTTACTTACATGGGATATGCGCTGCTGTTTGTTTCTTTATTCTGGCTCCTGATTAATCCCAAGGGAACATTCAGGCAGGCTCTCCGCAATCCGCTTATCAACAAAGCCTTAGCCGTTGCGGCAGTTTTCATTGTCGCTCACCCTGTTTACAGCCAAACTTCACCGCACAGCTTTCCTAAACCTTTGGCAGAGAAGTTCGGAAGAGTTTACGTTAACTATAACAATCGTATCTGCCCCCTACAAACCTTGGCCATTGATTTCACCAAGAAACTGTATGGTAAAGCCAAGTATAAGGACTATTCTGCCGAACAAGTTCTGCTGGGGTTTGTGTTTTGGGGACGAGAATGGAGCAACGAGGCTCAATAATAAAGAGTTAAGCATGGCGAGTTGAAGACGACCTTACAGCTGCCAGACTACTGCTCAGCCAATGACTTTTTCAAATTTGGCAACTCTTATCGACTAGCCCACTATGTTGAAGAATTCTACAAAGGAAACAATGACGCGTTTCACAAACAGGCGGGTGACATCGACGACCGGATACAACTTATCTTACAATTGCGACAGGGGCAAGTTGCTGAGAGTGTTTCCATTTAGTGATGGGAAAGGTGGAGTCCGATGGTACGCACCGACCGACAGACTGCCGAACATGATAGACTCGCTTCATCAACGCTACATAGCCGAACTGTTTAACGTTCTGAACGCAGACCTAATGGTAGGCAACAATACACACATAGAGGAACTTATAACCGGATTTGCGTGAAAGTTCCAAGCAATCAATGGAGGTTCCAGCATCCCCTCCTTGTTTCGAACAAGAGCCGAGCGAATATACAATGCCATACCTTTCACCACCATTCTTTTTGTCTTCAACCTCACGCTGGGATTGTTCTTGTTGGCTTGGTTTGTTTACAGAATATCGCACAAGCAGCAGTTCTCCTCGTTGAAGGAGAGGGAAGAAGGTGGCAAGCGTGTTAATTCCTTTTCTTGCGGAGAACTGGTTCGCCGTCTGAGCCTTAGTTTCATGTGGCTTTCATTCATTGTCTTAACTGCTGTCCTCGCTATCCGGTGGATAATATCGGGCAATATACCCATGTCTAATGGATACGAAACCATGCTGGTTGTTGCCTGGTTCGTTCAGATTTTGGTAATAGTCATGCAACGAAAGGCCTCCATCGTATTGCTCTTTGGCTTTCTACTTAGTGGCTTTTTCCTGCTCGTAAGCCACATCGGGCAGATGAATCCTGCCATAGCCCACATTATGCCCGTACTCAACAGCCCATTGTTAAGCCTGCATGTAAGTGTTATCATGATGAGCTACGCCCTTTTCTCGCTGACATTCATTTGCGGGGTAGGTGCCATCGTGCTGTACTTGGTGGAAACTATCTTCTATTCAATGGGCAAAGCAGCAGTCGCCTGGGAGTGTATGTCAATCAGATTTCGGCATTAAGGGTACTTTCGCACATCTTTCTTTATCCGGGCCTCGTCACATTGTCTGTTGGGACATTTGTCGGGGCCGTATGGGCGAACATTAGCTGGGGGCAATATTGGAGTTGGGACCCTAAGGAGGTGTGGGCTCTTATCACCCTCATGGTGTATGCCGTTGCTGTTCACAACCGCTCGTTACCCTTCCTGAACAACGCCATGGCTTACCATGTGTACATGGTTGTTGCCTTTCTCACGGTGTTAATGACCTATTTGGGCGTAAACTTCTTTCTTGGTGGAATGCATAGTTATGCTTAAATTTTATAGAGAAACCAATTTATAATACTTTAATAGGACAATATCGAGGAATTTTCTATTAAAAGTTGGGCGGCTGCCAAAAAGAATTATCTTTGACACGTTATCCTGAAAAACAATCTTTTTACCTTAGAGAGGACTGATACCTATTGAAGATCTGAAGCGATAGCCTGCGAAGGTCGTCGCTTTTTTGTACCTATGACGTTTGTGCTTTGCTGCACTTAGCCGTTCTTTTCGTTCCTCGAAAAGTGCGTTTTCCCACCATGACAAAGTCCGAACAAGCTCGACATTGTTCATTTGGCTTAACGAAAACGTTCTTTTCTCGTTCCAGGAAAAGTGCGTTTTCTCGCCATGACAATGTCCGAACAAGCTCGACGTTGTTCATTTTGCTCAACGAAAAAGTTCTCTTTTAAGTTTTACTGTGTGGTGTTAAATGAAGTTACGCGTACGTTTAAAGCCCCTCGGTGTCGTTGTTTTCTTCCTCAATCTCGTATTTCTCCCTTATACATGGCTTTTTCGTTGAGGCTTTTCTCTCCCTTTTGTTTGGCCTATTTTTTCGTAAGCAGTGTTCTTGTTTGCGTCTGGTGTGGCGATTTGCGATTGAAAAGTTTCCGTGTTCGCCAACAATTACTTATCTTTGTAGTTGGTTCTAACCACTCATCGTATTCCCAAACACATGAAGTTAGAGGGCTGGTCGATGTTTTATGCAGCAGTAGGCTGCACTTGTAGGGACTTTTCCGTAAGTCTCGAACTTCGTTTTTACAACGCAAAGTACGTTATGAAGTATGCAATTATAGCCGCAGGAGAAGGTTCGCGCCTTATGCAAGAAGGCGTGCAATTGCCCAAACCGCTGGTCAGAGTGGGGGGCGAACATCTTGTTGACAGGCTTATCAGAATATTCTTGGCCAACAAAGCCGACGAAATTGTGGTTATTTGTAACGAGCAAATGACCGACGTTGCCGCCCATTTGAAGGATGTGCAGCGCAATGGCTTGGCGGGAAAACGCGTACCGTTGAGGATAATCGTTAAGCGTACGCCCAGCTCAATGCACAGCCTTTACGAGTTAAGCCCTTATCTTCATGCTTCGCCTTTCGTGCTTACAACGGTAGATACCGTCTTTAATGAAGACGAATTTGCCCTTTTCGTCAACTCGATGAACACGGCATTAGCGGCTGGCGACAACGGAATGATGGCTGTAACAAGCTTTGTCGACGACGAAAAGCCATTGTATGTGCAAACCAATAACCCACCATACATATCGGGCTTTTACGACGAACCAGCCCCCAACTGCCACTATATCTCGGCTGGCATCTATGGCTTAACTCCCCAATGTCTGCCCGTGTTGAGGGCTTGCATCGAGAGTGGAGAAAGCCGTATGCGCAATTTCCAGCGGGCATTGATTGCCGATGGTATGAAATTAAAGGCTTACGTAATGGGCAAAGTGTTGGACATCGACCACGTTTCAGACATCAACAAAAGCGAGAAGTTCCTTTATGAGCAGCGTAATTGCCATTTATAGAGACGTGCGTTTCTCGCCTAATTCGGTAGCGGCAGACCGTTCTATAATGGATGCAACGATAGACCGACTGGGTCAACACCAAGTGTTGGCCATCGCCGAACACGAACTTGGCGAACAACATCGCGCAGACTTGTTTCTATCTATGGGCCGACTTCCTCGCACAATACAGCTTTTGAAGGCGCGCGAGCAACAAGACCGCGCCTTGGTAATAAACAACGCTGCTGCGTTAGAACGCTTTTTCGCGCCGCCACATCCTGCAAATGATGCAAGAAAAACGGCATTCCCACCCCACCCGAAGCTGGCGAACACGGCTGATTGGGTGAAACGAGCAGACGCTGCCGCACAAACAAAAAGCCGACGTGGTGTTTTTGCTCGGACAAGGCAACGGCTGAGAAAAACCAAGCGCAATTTTTGGGCTGCGCGGAGTTGAAGACGTGGTAGTTAGTGCCCATGTGGTGGGCGATCTCATTAAGTTTTTACGGCGTTGGCGATAGTTTCTTTTGGCATTTCTATCCCACAGACAACGGTCATTCCAAGTTCGGCAACGAAAAACGCAACGGCATTGCCCAGCATTTCGGTTTCAATTTACACGAACTTAGGGCTGCGGCAACGCGTTTGGCAAAGGCTAACAGGCATTGATGTGTATGGTGGCGACTGCATTGTAGACCGCGAGGGCCGCTTTTTCATCATCGACTTTAACGATTGGCCCAGCTTTTCGCCATGTCGCGAACAGGCTGCCGATGCCATTTCGTTATTCGTAAACCAGCTGCTTGCAGCACAAAATAACTCACAACAGAAGAATGGATAATAAATTCAAAACACTGTTTCGCGAGTCGTTAAAATCTAGCGACACAGAAGAAACTATCGACATATACTTCACTCGTCCCATTGGGTTTGGTGTTCGCTTTTGCTGTGGAACAGGCTAGGAATACATCCCAACGCCATTACCATACTCTCCATTTTCTTGGGTGTTGGGGCGGGCTATATGTTCTATTTCCCCGACTTAACCCATAACATCATGGGCGTATGCTTGCTCATGTTGGCCAACTTCTGCGATTCTACCGATGGGCAAATGGCTCGTCTTACGGGTAAGAAAACGCTTTTGGGGCGTGTTCTCGATGGTTTTTCGGGCGACTTATGGTTTTTCAGCATCTATCTTGCCCTCTGTTTGCGCTTGCAGTCGAGCCTTATTCCCTACACCAACGTTAAGTGGGGCTTATGGATTTGGGCTTTAGCTGCCGTATCGGGACTGCTGTACCACTCGCCACAAAGTTCTTTGGCCGACTATTACAGGCAGATACACCTGCTGTTTTTAAAAAGGAAAGAAAGGCAGCGAGCTAGACACTTACGCCCAACAGCGTGCTATCTTCGAGGCCCCTGCCTAAGCGTGGGCAATGGTTTAAGCGCCTGTTTCATTATAATTACGCCAACTATTGCAAGAGTCAAGAGAAACGTACGCCCAAGTTTCAGGCTTTCTTCGCACAGCTTAATGCCACATACGGCGATGCTGAAAAGGCACCAGCCCAACTGCGCGACGACTTCTTGCAGGGCAGCAGACCGTTGATGAAGTACACCAACATGCTCAGTTTCAACCTACGCGCCATTGTTCTGTATGCCACATGCCCTAGCTAATTGCCCGTGGGTTTACTTTCTTTTCGAACTCACAGTGTTGAGCGGCATATACATTTACATGCACAAGCAGCACGAGGAACTGTGCGAAAGGTGTTCGAACACGATAAAGCAATAACACGTATGCACGAAAACATGATAACAAAAGAATACTCGTTCAACAAGCTTAACGCCCTTGGCATCGAGGGAATAATATTCGATTACGGTGCAACCCTCGACACCTGTGGCAACCATTGGGGGCAAGTTATTTGGCATGCGTACCAATTTGCGGACGTACCTGTTAGCGAAAGCGATTACCGAGCCGCCTATGTGCATGTTGAACGCATGTTGGCAACCAACAAAACAATCATGCCCGACTTTACGTTCGATGCGGTGTTGAGCACCAGTTGCAGATGCAACTGGCGTATTTGCGCGACAACAAGGTGCTGGATGTTCCGCAATTGGAACTCGATATCATGCACGATGTGATGCTGACATACCTTGCTCGCAACTTGAAAAAGAACGCTCGACCATAGCCGTTTTCGTGCTCGAAACACTGCGCAAGCGTTATCCGCTGGTGCTGGTTAGTAATTTCTACGGCAACATAAAGACCGTTCTTGACGATTACTCCTGCTCGAACTCTTCGAAGAAGTTATCGAATCGGCGGTTGTAGGCGTGCGAAAACCTGACCCAAAGATATTTGCGCTGGGTATCGAAACCTTGAAACTGCCTGCCGAAAAGGTGATGGTGGTGGCCGATAGTTTCGATAAAGACATTGTGCCAGCACACGCGTTGGGTTGCCCAACGGCATGGTTTAAGGGCGAAGCCTGGGAAGATAAGGCCCACGACGAAAGCATACCGCAAATGATAATTCAGGATTTGGAGGACTTGTTAGGCTAGTATTGGCTGGCGATTAGCCCCAAAGTGTTCTTTTTCGTTCCTCAAAAAGTGCGTTTTCTCGCCATGACAATGTCCGAGCAAGCTCGACATTGTTCATTTGGCTTAACGAAAACGTTGGGGTATATGCCCATTCGGGCTGCGTTAATGGTTTCTGTGAACTTCTCCTTGCAGTCCTATGGCTGTTGTTTGCGTCTTTACGAGAGTAGGTCACGAAGTTAAAACAGTAAATTTAAGAGATGAGTTATAAGATAAGTAGACTATTAATGGTATTTGCTTTGCTCTTTACGGGCTTAGCTGTTTCGGCCCAAACAGAGAGCATGCTCACGGGTATTGTTACCGATGCAGCCACAGGCGACACCATATATTATCCCAGTGTTAGTTACAAAGGGCAGCACATAGCCGTATCGGGTACGGCTAGGGGCGAATATTCCATCGTGCGAAAAGAGGGACTTGTGCTTACTTTCAGTGCCGTGGGCTATGCTCCCGTGCAAGTTGTTGTTAAGTCGTCTACGCCCAAAACCTTAAACATAAAGCTCAAATCAGACACTCGGCAACTGGCCGAAGTGGTTTGTAAGACAGAAAAGGGGCAAGTATTCGCGCAAGGATAATCCTGCTGTCGAGCTGATGCGAAGGGTGATTGCGGCCAAGAAACGCACGCGATTGGAAAACCACGACTTCTTTCAATACACCAAGTATCAAAAGATAACGCTGGCCATGAACGACATCACGCCAACGCAAATAGACAGTGGCTTTATCGGCAAAAGGCGTTGGATGCTCGACCAAGTTGAACATTGCCCGTATAACAATAAGCTTATTTTGCCCGTGTCGGTAGACGAAACCGTTACCCAACACATATATCGCAAGCAGCCCAAGACCGAACGCGACATTATAAAAGGACAGAGCAGCACTGGCATTAATCAGCTGATTCAAACGGGCGACATCATGGACATCATGCTCAAAGACGTGTTTACAGATGTGAACATCTACGATAACGATGTGCGACTGCTGCGCCACCACTTCACTAGTCCCATTGGAAATAGTGCCATTAGCTTTTACCGTTATTACATTGAAGATACGCTTTATGTGGGTAAAGACCTCTGTTATCACCTGCAATTCACCCCAAACAACGGACAAGACATTGGTTTTCGTGGCGAACTGTATATTGTGGCCGACTCAACCCTGCACGTTAAGCGTTGCAACCTTACGCTACCCATACAGAGCGGCGTTAACTTTGTGCAAAACCTGCAAGTGAGGCAAGAGTTCGCACAGCTTGAAAACGGTGAGTGGGCGTTGAGCGAAGACGACATGATTGCCGAGATTGGCGTGAGCGGCCTGTTGCAGAAAGCCATCGTTATCCGAACCACACGCCTGAACAACTATGCTTTCGACGAATTGCCCGCTAAGCTGTTTAAGGGCAGTGGGCGCGAAAAACGCGAGGCCGATGCCATGATGCGCGACGAGGCCTTTTGGAAAAAATATCGCGCGGTGGAGCTTAGCAAGAGCGAATCGTCGATGGACGAGTTTGTGCATCGCGTGGAACAAATGAAGGGTTTTAAGTACATTATCTTCGGCTTGAAAGCCTTAATAGAGAACTTTGTTGAGACAGGAGGAAAAGACCATCCCAGCAAAGTAGACATCGGACCAGTAAACACGATGTTTACAAGAAACTTTATCGACGGATTTAGAACGCGTATCAGCGCGCAAACCACGGCAAACCTTAGCCGCCATTGGTTTTTGGCAGGCTATATGGCACGTGGATGGGGTAGCAAAAAGAACTATTATAGTGGCGAAATAACCTATTCGTTCAACAGAAAAGAATATCTGCCGCGCGAGTTTCCCAAGCGAACGGTGTCGTTCAAGTCTACTTACGACATCATGTCGCCCTCGGATAAGTTCTTGCGAACCGACAAAGACAACGTGTTTACGGCCTTAAAGTGGGCGAAGGTAGACGCGATGATGTTCTATAATCGCCAACAGCTTACCTTAGAACGCGAAGAAGAGTGGGGATGAAAACCACGCTTAGCCTTCGAACTGAGGAGAACGAGGCTGCTGGTTCTTTGTTCTTCGAGAAACTAAGCAGTTTTTCCCACCCATTATCTATCCTGAAACGGATGTTAGTAGCCTGTTGCACAATGGTAAGATACGCACAACAGAACTACGTTTCGAGTTGGAAATTGCCCCTGGACGTACCTTTATCAACACCAAGCAGAGGCGTATTGCCATTAACTTGGAGGCACCTGTGATTACGCTTTCGCACACCGTGGGATTAAATGGTGTGTTGGGCGGACAGTATCGCTACAACTTTTCGGAAGTAGGACTGTTTAAACGTTTTTGGTTGAGAAGCTGGGGTAAGTTTGATGTGCAACTGCAAGCGGGTGCACAATGGGATAAAGTGCCCTTCCCCTTGTTGATTATGCCTGCCGCCAACCTGTCGTACATCGTACAGAAAGGTTCGTTCAACTTGATAAACAACATGGAATTTCTTAACGACAGGTATGCTAGCGTGGACCTGGCATGGGATATGAACGGTAAGATATTCAACCGCATACCGCTGCTTAAAAAGCTGAAATGGCGCGAGTACATCGGTTTTAAAGGCCTATGGGGTTCGCTTACAGATAAGAACAATCCCTTTTTGTTCCAGAATATGGGCGATGCAACATTGATGTATTTCCCAGAAGGGTCGCATGTAATGAACCCCAAGCGGCCTTATATGGAATTGATATTGGGTGTGCACAACATCTTCAAGTTGTTCCATGTGCAATATGTGCGTAGGCTAAACTACAATGAGTTGCCCACCGCGCATAAACAAGGCGTGCGACTGATGATGCGCATGAGTTTTTTAAACCCGTACTTCTGTTTGCGATATGGGGCTGTTCGAAAGCATTCATTGCTCGAACAGCTCCATGTTTTTTGTATGTAAGCGAATGTGTTAAACGCATAAGTTCAAAAGCCCATAAACTCACAAGCTGCTTATTACACAAAAATCGCCCACTTAAAAATTATGAACTAGCAAGCTTATCAACCGACCAACTTATTAGCTTTGAAGCCGATGAACCAACAAACCCATAAGCAGGGCAACTCATCAACTTCGAGACTTATGAGCTAACAAAACTCATAAGCCGATAAACTTATCAACTTCTAAACTCATGAACCCACAAACTTATAAACTTAAAACTGTTACAAAAGTTTTACAAAACATGCCCCGCTCGCCGCTCCTTTCTAGCGAAAAAATGACTCAAAAGTAGGAAATTAAGCGCTAATTTCCACTTTACATGTTCCATTTTTAGTCCAATTTTTAGCCTGTGAGCTGCATTTTTGCACCATTTAGCCTTTCTAGTTTGGTTGAAGGCTCGTAATTTTTCAGGCCCAATTACACGCTTTTAGACCCTAAAACCCTACTTTTTTTACTGGGTGTTTTTGCTCCTTTTGGCCATGTGTTTCATGGTTCAAAAGGGTTTTATTGATACCATTGCAGTGGATTTTTATGCTTTTCGTCTCGCATTTAGCGGCATTTTACCCTGCATTTTGCAGCATTTTGCCTTGCATTTAGCACCAAAACGCACTGCATTTAGCAGCAAAACGCACTGCGTTTAGCACCAAAACGCACTCCATTTAGCACCATATTGCACTGTATTTTGCTGCAAATAGCCCATAAACAGGTGCAAATAGCGATTAATTTAAATAAAAATTCATTTTGCCGCATGCACATGCTATCTCCCTTTTGCATCAAAACCAACCTTCGCGAGAATCGATTTTTTGCGGCCGAGCGGGCTGTTGGTGAAAAATAAGTTAGTCATAATGTTAAAAAACTTGCTGAAAAGAAGACAAAAGTTTGAGTAGATAAGTTGATGAGTTAACAAGTTTTTGAGTTGACGAGTTTATGAGTTGATAAGTTAACGAGTTAACTTGTTGATGAGTTAACCAGTTGACGATTTGGCGGAGTTAGCCTGTTCGCCAGTTAATAAGCGCAGCCATTTTTCACCTTTTCACCTTTTTCACTCTTTCACTCTTTCACTCTTTTCACTCTTTTCACTCTTTCACCCTTTCACCCTTTTCACCTTTTAGAGGCGCAGCCATTTCTTCACCTTTTCACTCTTTCCCCTTTTTCACCTTTAAAAGGGCGCAAGCCTTTATTTCACTTTTCACCCTTTTCACATTTAAAGGGCGTGAGCCATTTTTTCACCCATTCACCTTTTCACCTTTAAAGGGCGCAGCCATTTTTTCACCTTTTCACTCTTTCACCTTTTCACTTTTATCTTTTCACCTTTTTCACTTTTTCCCCTTTTCACTTTTTCACTTTTACAGCGATGTAGTGGAAAAATAAAAGCGCATCTCTGTGACGAAGATGCGCTTGTTGGTTGGGATACTCGGACTCGAACCAAGAATGACAGGACCAGAATCTGTAGTGTTACCATTACACCATATCCCAATACTTGTTTTTGCACTGCAAAGTTACTACTTTTTTCGTATTTGCCAAACGATTTATGAACTTTTTTGCCTTTATATAAAGCTGGGTTGTTATGATGTACTTGTATTTTCGAGGTGCGTAAACAAAGCCTTCTTGCATGGGCGATAAGGCGTTATAGCGGCCTTTATTGCTGCAATTGTGGGTTAATGTTGTAGTAATATCAACCTTGCATCCGTAACTTTAAATGTGTGTTTCTGTACAGCAAGTTTCTGTTAATGAGGATGTTTTGTCGCGTTGGCAATGGCTTTTGCTGTTGGTGGCCTTGGATGTTAGGACTTGTTCATTCTTTGTGCTATGCCCTGCTGTTGGTTGTTGTCTGGTTATCTGGGGTAGATACGCCTTGCAGAGGGCGTACTCATTGCCTTTCTCCGTTAAATATCCTCAAATGCAAAACGTTTTTTTTACAGCTCGTTTTTAGTTGATATATTTTCACTATATTTGCAAATAAACATTTAGCGAGAAAGAAAATGAAAGTCGGTTTGTTTGTTCCATGCTATGTTAATGCCTTGTATCCAGAGGCAGGCGTGGCTACATATAAGTTATTAAAACACTTCGGGGTGGGCGTAACCTATCCCTTAAAGCAGACGTGTTGTGGCCAACCTATGGCCAATGCAGGGTTTGAAAAGAAGGCTGTGCCGCTGGCCGAGAAGTACGAAAACATGTTTAAGGCGTTTGATTACGTCGTTGCACCCTCTGCATCGTGCGCGGCTTTTTGTAAGAACACACTATCCACGCTTGCTTGGCGGCGAGAAACACGTTTGCGAAACGTCTACAAAGACAATGGATATTGTGGAGTTTCTGCACGACATCCTTCAAGTAAAGGCTCTTCCAGGGCGTTTCCCATTTGTGGTAAGCGTGCATAACAGCTGCCACGGCGTTAGGGAATTGGGACTTTCCGCACCAACGGAACTGAACATTCCCACCTATAATAAAATGGTAGACTTGCTGCAACTAGTGGAAGGAATAACCATAAAAAGAACCCGAACGCAAGGACGAGTGTTGCGGGTTTGGCGGCATGTTCGCCATAGAAGAGCCAGAAGTGTCGGTGAAAATGGGGCACGACAAGATACAACGGCACATTGATACGGGGGCACAATATGTTACGGGTCCCGATAGTTCGTGTCTGATGCACATGGAAGGTGGCTAGAAGAGAGAAAAGCCCCATTAAGTTTATTCATATTGCACAAATTTTAGCCGCAGGATTATGAGTACTTTACATTCTAAAAAGCCGCTGCTGCATTAAAGAACGTGGATAAGATAACGCGACACGACCAAACTTTTTGGTTGATGCGCGGCAAACGCGACCTCATGGAGTACAAATTGCCCGAATGGGAGAGTCTTAGAGAGCATGCAAGCGAAATAAAACGGCATACGGCTACACATCTGGCCCAGTATTTGGAGCAGTTTTCTAAGAACCTAGAAAACAATGGCGTGATTGTGCATTGGGCCGAAGATGCGCAGAGTTTAATCAAACCGTGCTAGAAATATTGAGAAACACGGGGTGAAGAAACTGGTGAAAAAGCAAGTCGATGCTTACAGAAGAATGCGAGTTGAACCCTTATTTGGAGGCTCAGGGCATCCATGTGGTGGAAACAGATTTGGGCGAACGCATCTTACAATTGCTTGATGAAAAGCCTAGTCATATCGTGGTGCCCGCCATACATGTTACGCGCGAAGAGGTGGGAGAGCTGTTTTGAACGTGAGGGCATAAGCAAAGAGTTGGCAATTACGACCCCCACTTTACCTCACACAATGTGCTAGGCACAGCCTGCGCAACGACTTTTGGATGCCGATGCCGGTTTGACGGGATGCAATTTTGGCGTTGCCGAAACGGGCGACATCGTGGTTTTGTACCAACGAAGGCAATGCAGACATGAGCACGTCTGTGCCTAAATTGCACATCGCCGTAATGGGATTGGAGAAGATTGTGCCCGATTATCGTTCGTTGGCTGTGTTTCAGCGGCTGCTGTGCCGCAGCGCAACGGGTCAGCCTTCAACCACATACACCTCGCATTTTAGGAAAGCACGGCCAGGAGGAGATGCACGTGGTGATTGTTGATAACGGAAGGAGCGACATGATTGCCAATGATGAGCATTGGCAAACCAAAGTGCATCAGATGTGGCGCATGTATGAACACCTGTCCGTGTATCGCCGTTCCACTGGCTACTCTTATTCTTACTTCATCCCTGGTCCCATAGGCATCAACTTGGGCATGTTTAAAAGTCCACAGCAACATAGCGGCAACCTTTCTGCTTGTTCGCTCTGCCTGTCGTGCGACAATGTGTGCCCCACGAAGGTTGCCCCTGGTTCGCAAGTGTATGCTTGGCGGCAGTCGTTAAGTGGCTTTGGGCCCTTGCCAACTCAACGAAGAAACTTATCTCTAACGGCATGGGCATGTTGTTTTATAATCCATCGCTGTTCAGCATGTCGCTTAAATTCGCGCCCATCGTTAACCATTTGCCGCGCTTTTTGGTTTATCATGGGTTGAACGATTGGGGAAAGGGTAGGGAGATGCCCGTGTTTGCTAGTGAGTCGTTTGAACAAATGTGGAAGAAAGGAAAGGTGAAATGAAGAAGGAAGACTTGTTTGAGAAGTTGAAACGCAATACGCACGTGCATTGCGACATGCCCGATATGAACATGGTTGGCATTGTTTACGACGACCCTTTGGCGCAATTTTGCGAGATGATGGTTGCTGTTGGCGGTAAGGTTGTAGTGCTGGCAGATGGCGAAGGCGTGAATGAGGCCATCAAACGGCCTTCTATCCAGATGCCAAGGTCTTTGCATCTAACTTGCCCGAAATAACGATTGCCACGCTAAATCCCGATACTGTGGCCGAGGCGCAAGACCTTAACGGAACGGACGTGGGCATACTTCGGGGTGAATTGGGCGTAGCCGAAAACGCTTGCGTTTGGGTTCCGCAAACAATGAAAGAAAAGGCGGTGATGTTTATTAGCGAAGAGTTGGTGTTGCTGCTCGATCGTAATAAACTTATGAACAACATGCACGAGGCATACACGAAGATTGCGATGAACGATTATGGTTATGGCTGTTTTATCAGCGGACCATCCAAAACGGCCGACATCGAGCAGGCTTTGGTAATGGGCGCGCAGGCTGCACGTGGCGTAACAGTGGTGTTGACGTAGGGTACACGTCCATTTGCTGTGCCCTTACAATAAGGTGTGCTCCCTGCGTACGCGATGGTTCCGTGGCTCGACCACACGCTTAATGACTTTTAAAGCACTTGTTTATGTCACGCCATTAAGCCCTGAACAAGAAAATCTGGCAGCAAGTTTGGCCTTAACCAAACCGCTGCCAGATTTATTTTAGATAGATGTATGCAGCAGTCCGCACATCTATTTTATATCAGGTAGTGTGAAGAAATACTCTGGTTTGACTCAACCCTGCGAATGGTTTCGGCGAACATGTCGGCCACCGACAGTTGCCTTACCTTCGGGCAATTGTTGTGGTAGGGAATAGAATCGGTGAAGACTATCTCTTCAAGTGACGAGTTCTGCACCCTTTCAGAGGCTGGCCCACTCATTACGCAGTGCGAGGCGCAAGCCCTAACGCTCTTGGCACCAGCTGCAATCATCACGTCGGCAGCTTTGGCGATAGTCCCTGCGGTGTCTACCATGTCGTCGATAAGTACCACGTTCTTTCCTTCTACTTCGCCGATAATCTGCATACTTTCCACTTCGTTGGCGCGTGCGCGAGTCTTATTGCATAGCACCAAGGGGCAACCTAGGTACTTGGCATAGGTGTTGGCGCGCTTTGCTTCCGCCCACATCGGGCGAGGCGATAACCAAATTGTCGAGTTTAAGGCTTTCCAAGTAGGGCGGGATAACGGCCGATGCGTAGAGGTGGTCTACGGGAACATCGAAGAAACCCTGGATTTGGTCGGCGTGGAGGTCCATCGTTATCAAACGATTGATGCCGGCAACATGCAGTAAGTCGGCAATGAGTTTGGCTCCGATGCTGACACGTGGCTTATCTTTGCGGTCTTGCCTAGCCCATCCGAAGTAAGGAATGACAGCGTTGATGGTTCTGGCCGAGGCTCTTTTGGCAGCGTCAATCATAAGGAGTAGCTCCATCAGATTGTCTGAATTGGGGAACGTGCTCTGCACCAAGAACACGTTCTGCCACGTACCGTCTCTTCATAAGATACCGCGAACTCGCCGTCAGAGAAGTGTGTAACCACCAGTTTGCCCAAGGGACACCCCTAAGCTGGCGCATATCTTTTTCGGCAAGATACATGCTTTTCGTGCCGAAAAAATTAAAAAGAGTTTTTCTTCACTCATTTCTTTAATGGTTTAATATGTGATTGATTGTTATCTCTTTGCCTTAATGAATAATGAAAATTGCTATCCCTACAATCTTTTTGGAAGTTTTCGGAAAATGAGCGAGCAAGTCGCGAAAGTCGGTTCCGTTGTGTATGTCGAACCTTTTCCAAAGGTCGCTACACACCACCACACCTCCAAAACCTAGCTCCTTAGCCATCCGCACATTGTCGATGTCGATGCCGCCTAAGGCGTACACACGCTTGTCGATAAGCCCTTTGTCGGCCGCGTCTTCCAACTGCTTAACCGAGAAACTGGAAGGTTTGTCGGCGTTACCTGCACAGCTGAATATGCGTCGTAAGAAGACGTAATTGCTGTTTTTCTTCATGTCTTTGAGCAAATCGAGGGTCTTCGCAGGTTCTGCTTATTTTCCCTTTGATGCCGTTGGCACAATCTCCGTCGGCTTGTTGAGGTGTATTCCTGCCAAGTCGTATTCGTTTTTCAGCCTGAAATGCTCGTGTACCACAATCTTGTCGTGATATCCTTCGGGGATTAACGACAACAGTCTTTCCGAAAAAACGAGTTGTGAACCAGGCTTATATAGGTGCAACTTGTCCATTCCCTCGTCGAAAAGAGCAGTAAGTATCTTGTCCTCCTCACAAAGAATGTAGATTTTGTCATAATTACGAGCTTCATTGCAGCCATTTATTTTCGACATGCAAAAAGTAGGAATTTTTATGGCAAACCTGCAATTTAAACAATATAAAAGTTACCTTTTGCATACGCAAATCATTGAGATATGAGAATAAACTTAGATACTTTCGAAGAAGTGCGTAGGCCCATGTACATTGTGGAGGAGGCCAAACTGAGGCGCATTTGGAACTTATTGCCTCCGGTGTCGGCAAGGGCTGAGGTGGAAATTATACTTGCTTTCAAGGCTTTTTGCCTTTGGAAAACCTTCCCCATCTTTTAAAGAGTACATCCGTTCTACCACTGCCAGTTCGCTTTCTGAGGCGAAATTGGCTTTCGAAGAGATTCGGTTCAAGGGCGCATACCTATTCTCCTGCATACACCGACGATGAGATTGGGGAGATTGCCAACTGTTCTAGCCATCTCACTTTCAACTCGCTAACGCAGTATGAGCGTTATGCCGCGCTCGCAAAAAGCAAGTAATGAAGTCTTTCTTTTTGGCTTGCGGGTCAACCCTGAGTACTCGGAAGTAGAGACGAGTTGTATAATCCCCATGCCCCAGGTACAAGGTTTGGGCTGTCGGCAGAACGATTGCCAAGCCGTTTGCAGGCGGACATCGAGGGATTTTCGATTGTCATTGCCATTGCGAGAGTGGTGCCGACGTGTTTGCAAGAACCTTAGCGCACATCGAAAACAAGTTTTCGGGGTGGTTCCCTGCGTTGAAATGGATTAACTTTGGTGGTGGACACCTGATGACACGCAAGGATTATGATGTGGAATTGCTCGTTGATACGCTGCGTTCGTTTAAGCAACGCCACCCCCATTTGCACGTTATACTCGAACCTGGCAGTGCTTTTCGCTTGGCAAACGGGTCCTCTTGTGGCACAAGTTGTAGACGTTGTTGAAGACAAGGGCATACAAACGGCCATCTTAAACGTGAGCTTTACTTGCCACATGCCCGACTGTTTGGAGATGCCTTACCAGCCTGCGGTTCGCAATGCGCAGTCGCTTGACTTGGAGGCAGCGGTGAATGGCGGTGCGAAACACATTTATCGCTTGGGCGGCAACAGCTGTTTGTCGGGCGATTTTATGGGTTCGTGGCAGTTCGACCATGCCTTGACCGTGGGCGAGAACGTCATATTTGAGGATATGATACACTATACCACGGTGAAGACGAACATGTTTAACGGCATTTCACACCCCTCGTTGGCTATTGTTCGCACTTCGGGCGAACTAGAAATGCTGCGCACTTATGGCTATGAAGACTATAAGGCGCGGATGGATTAGCACCCGAAGCACAGCTTTTTATGATAAAATGTTTTTTACCACAACGCCCCGCTTAACCACTGTAAGGGTTAAGCGGGGCCTTGCAGTAAATGTATGTAAACGTAGATGATGCCTTCTTACTTGCTTGCCTGTGTGGGGCAGGGGGCATCCCTCGTCGTGTTATTCCTCCTCATCTTCAACGGCCACTTGGTCTACCGACACTTGCCTGTCGATTAGGGCATTGAAAGAGATAATGGTCTCACTGCCCGAAAGTCCGAGCGGTTGTAGCTTATCGTGGATGATAGACATCAAGTGGCGGTTGTTGGTTGCATACAACTTGATGAAAAGGTCGTAGTTCCCAGTGGGTACATGGCACTCAACCACTTCGGGTATCTTTTCCAATGCCTCGGCCACTTTGTCGGAAGTGTTGGGGTCTTTGAGGTGAAGTCCAACGTAAGCGCACGTTTCATAGCCCACTTTTTCGGGGGCAAGAATAAATCGCGAGCCTTTTATTACGCCTAAATTTGAGAGCTTTTGTATGCGCTGATGTATGGCAGCGCTACTAACTTTGCAAATGCGCGCCACCTCTAAGAAGGGTGTGCGAGCATCGGCAGAGATAAGTTGAAGTATCTTCTTGTCCAGAAGATCTAGGTTATGATGTGACATATTTATTCAATTTATTTGCAAAGGTAACATATAAAAATGGATTTGGCAAAATAGCCAAGTGGTAAGAAAAGTTTTTGCCAATTGTTTGGGCATCTACAGAAATACCCCAACGCAACCTTGCAGTGGCGTAACAGCCTTTACAATGTAACTTTTCGGCGATTAATTCGACCTTTAATGCTTGTGATAACGTTATTCCTGTTTTTAAAACTGTATTCTTATTTTTGTGTTATTTAACTATAAATGAATGATTGAAATCTAATGATGAGCAAAGCTTACCTTAGGCTTTGTTGGTGGCAAACAAGCTGGTGGCGCAACTTAACGCTTGCTTTTATTTTGTGTGGCGGTAAAGTTCACGTTGTAAACTTTTGCCTCGCGCAAGGCTTGTTTCACTTCGGCGATGGTCTTCATCTTCGTATCTTTGTCGGCTTTTATTGATGCCGTCAGTTCTTTTTGCCTCGTCGGGAGAGTGTTTCGCGCGTTCGGCAGCAACGTATTTTCTTAGTTCGGCGAGTGGAATAACCTTGTCGTTAAATTGCACGATGGTGGCTTGTGTATTGTCGGCCCCCCTTTTTTCGATGGGCTTACCTATATATATGTGCATCACCGACGACTTCTTGGCAAGCCGATTCAGTTCTTTTCCCTGTGGCACTTGATACCTCACCTTCACCGTAACGTTGCGCATGTGGGTTACAATCATGAAGAAGAACAACACCGTAAATATCAAGTCGGGTAGCGACGAGGTGTTGAGCGCGGGTATTTCGTGGTTTCTTTTGCTCCTGCGTATCATGCTTATGGCGTGTTGTTATCCTTATTGTCGAACGATTCCACCATGCGTTGGGGCATCAGTCGGTTTACTTCGTCTTTCTCTTCGGCCGAACATAGCGCGTAAGGATGCCGGAAACATCTTTACGTAGCCAGTTGGTTTTTAAGCAGGTTAAAGCAGACACGATGGCATCTTGCACATGAAAATACGTGTCGTAGTTGGCATTTTCGCTCGCTTGTAGTTGTATAAGATGGTTTCTACCTTTACGTGCCACAAACTTTTTCAGCTTGTCTTTTAGCTCGTCTAGCGTGCAGGGTGCATCGTCTACAAGAACTTTATTGTTGCCCGTTATAAACACCTTGATGATGTTGTCCTTATTAACAATACTCTCCTCTTGCTTGTTTTTCCACGGGCGGCAACTTCCTGGCCAACCCTTGTCGAGATCCATTGATGTGGTGACAAGGAAAAAGATGAGCAACATAAACGAAATGTCGGCCGTTGATGTGGCGTTGAGTTGCGGAACAGTTCTTCTTCGTCGAGCAAACATGGGCTTTCTCCTCTTTATCTTTTTGCGGTAATAACGGGTAAACCCTGAAAACAACGGCGGCAAATGCCACAAAAGCAAAGATGCCGATGGTGTAAATGAACATGTCGGAGAGTTTGAGAAGGAACTTGTTGGCAAACAACGAGCCATTAACCACCATCTCCTAGACGAACCGAAGAGCAGGGTGAGCAGCAGAATGACGGCTGTTCCCACGAACACGGCATACGAAATGGCGCGACAGGGAACGTTGTTCTCGTGCCGTCGCTCTTTCCCGAAACGCTACAAATCTCTGATGGCACTCCAAATGGCACATGCCAAGGCCAGTAAGAAGAGCACATACATCGTGTCGAGAACCACACCCGTGAACATGGGCGCAGTGATGTCGGGGTTGAAAACGTAGGGAATGTCGTAGCCCACCATGTAAAACAGCCCGAAAACAACCACGCACAAGCCAACCAACACGTAAAAAACGCGTTGCGAGAGCCGCTCGGCAGGGATGTTTTTGATGTTTAACCTTTTCATTTCGACAGCTTATGTTTCATAATCGAGTCGAGTAACGTGATGGACGACCTTCCATTTGAGCCACCAAATGCTCTATCTTAGAGAGTATGTAGTTGTAAAACACCTGCAAGACAAGTGCCACAATGATACCGAAGATGGTGGTGATAAGGGCTACTTTCATACCAGCGGCCACCACAGGTGCGCTGATGTCGCCTGCTTGCTCTATCTGGTCGAAGGCCATTACCATACCGATAACCGTGCCCAAGAAGCCCAACGAGGGAGCCATAACGATGAAGAGTGTTATCCAAGAGCAGCCTTTTTCGAGGTTGGCCGATTGAACGGTGCCGTACGAAACGATTGAACGTTCGATATTGTCTATCGTTTCGCTGATGCGCGTCAGTCCCTGATAGCGAGATAGATGCCACAGGGCCGCGCGTGTTTCGGCATTGTTCCTTGGCTCCTTCTATGTCTCCTGCACTTTCATCTTTCGCGTCTAAGTCGGCCATAAATCGTTTGGCGTTAATCTCCGAGAGGCTAAGATAGATGATGCGTTCGATGCAGAAAGCCAGACCTAGCACCAGTGCCAAGGCCACGAGCGACATGAAACCTGCGTTGCCTTCGATGAATTTCACTTTAAGCGATTGGTGTAGTCCCATGCTTTCTTCCGTGTCGGAAAGGTCTATAGGCGGCTTGGCAATGGTACGGCACGCGTCTGGGCATGGCCTTTGCCGTGTCTTTGGGTTGCACTGGCGCACTAACGCTGTCGGCAGTCTTTGCTTTACGTGGCGTAGGTGTCTTGCCGTTGCCTTGCGCTTTCAGTTCGGCTGTTGCTGCAAAGAGCAACAGGGTTATAAATAATAAGTGGCTTAACTTGTGTCTCATTGATGTAATCAGTTGTCAACGCATTATATGAACGCCGTTTTTTCTTCTCTTTATGTGGTTTATAAATATCTGCAAATGTAGTGCTTTTAAAGCAATTGCCGCTTAAATGCCTTCGGGCTTGGCTTGTTTTTAGCTGAAGTATTAATCTTTCGTCGCAGCCAATGTGGCATTGGGTTGCCATGCAAACGAGCGAAAAACAAGCGGCAAGTGGGGTGATTAGCCCTTATCCGTTTTCTTCATCCGCTTTTTCTGTTGATAGTTCTTATCCACTCTTGGCAGACCGTTCAGTCTAACCTTCCATGTTCCGTCTTGTTTACCAGTTGCAAAGCGAAAAAGTGGCACTGTCTTTCTCAGTCTGCCGGGCTTGCCAATCGAGTCGAGAACAAAGAAGTTTTCCACGTTCAACGCCACTTCGGCAGCAACGCCTTTGGTGTCGCCTTGGGTTATTTCGTACGAGTAGGCAAAGTTGTTGGGCAGGTTTTTCATCTGCTCCAAGTCTTCAGTTGCACCTTGGCTGGCCGCAAATTGCAGCCATTTCTTCGAGTCGGGCGTACAGAACTGGGCAGCCTTGTCGAGCCGCCAATTAAAGAAATAGACGGCGAACGAGTCTACGCTGCCATCAAATTCGCGCGAAAAAGCCAACCTTGCGCACGTCGCAACCAACAAGCAGGGTGGGGAGGAGCAATGCGCATACGGCGAGGAACTTTTTCATGTGTCAGTTAATTTAGCAAAGACAAAGGTAGGAAAAACTTTGGTTATTTCGCACTTTTTCTCTAATTTTGTGGAAAACTTTAAACGCAGGATGTTGAACTTCATTTCGTTTCGGAAGCGGTAGCAGCGGCAATTGCTATTCTTATATACAGAAACAGAGGGACTTCTTATAGATGCTGGTTGGTATTCGCACTTTAAAAAGCATTTTCGTGATACGGCCTTCGCTTGCACACATACAAAATGTTCTAATCACACACGACCATGCCGACCATGTTAAGTCTGTTGGCAGTCTTAGTCGCGATTATGGGTTGTCTATCTATGCCACCCATCGCGTTCACGTGGGCATTGAGAAGAATTATTGCGTTCGGTGCAAGGTCAGTCCCGAACGATTGAGTTGTAGAGAAAGGCGTGCCCTTTCGTTTGGGCAGCTTTATAGTTACGCCTTTTAATGTTCCGCACGACAGTTTAGACAATGTGGGCTACCAAGTGCAGTTTGGCGACATTACGTTTTTGCTTGCTTACCGATGTGGAGAAGTGACCGACGAGATGAAACCTTTTATCAATGCCGCCAACTACCTGGTGATTGAGGCCAACCATGATGTGGAAATGCCGGGCGGCCCTTATCCGCAGCACCTTAAAGAACGTATTCTTGGGCAAAACTGGCCATCTTAGACAATGCGGACTGTGCCGAGGCGTTGGCCCAAAACGCATCGGAAAACCTTTCGCCAGCGTTTGGCTTTTGCCACCTAAGCGAGGAGAACAACCACCCGAATTGGCCAAGAAGACGGTTGAACAGACTTTGCGCAGCTATGGTGATTGTGGCAGGTAAAGACTTTGAATTGGAGGTTTTGAAACGTAAAAAGTCCAACAGGCGTGTGCATGAGTTGACCCAAGTTTCCATGCCCTTTTAAGGCTCTTCATTTGGGTAGTCTTTATATTGTATGGAAAGGTAGGTGCCAATCGTTTTGCTAGCTTATAAGCCCCAATGGGCCGTTAGCAACCATCTTTCGGCCTTTTTCCTAGCAATAGATCCGTGTTAAAATAATTATTTGTATTTTACAAAAACACGCCCTTCTCACCACTCCCCTTTCTAGCAGAAATGATGGATAAAAAGTAAGCTATTAGCCGATAATTCCAGCCCCTTCATGTTTCTTGTTTAGTCCATTTTTAAGAATATTATCCGCATTTTGCACCATTTTGCCTTTCTAGTTTGGTTGGAGGTCTGATATTTTTCAAACCCAAATACACCCATTTTACCCCTAAAAACCCACTTTTCGATAGACATTTTGCCCCTATGAGGCACATATTTCGTGGTTCAAGAAGGGTTTGTATATACAATTACAGTGGATATTTATACTTTTTTATCTCGCATTTAGCACCATTTTATCTTCCATTTAGCACCATTTTACCTTGCATTTAGTACCAAATCAGCTTTGCGTTTTGCACCGAAACGCACTGCATTTAGCGGCAAAACGCACTGCATTTTGCGGCAAAACGCATTGCATTTAGCGGCAAAACGCACTTCACTTTGCTGAAAAGGCCTAAAAATGGCTGTTAGTGGCGTTCGGTTTAAATAAAAATACATTTTGCTGCAGTACGCAGGGCTAGTCCCTTTTTGCGCCAAAAACGAACCTTCGCGAGAATCGATTTTTGCGGCAAGGTGGGCGATTGATTGTCGAGAAAGGGCACTACATCGTTAAAATTCGTGCCGAAAAGTTGACAAGGTTGCAAGCTGATGGGATGACGGGGGCAAGTTGACGAGCTGACATGCTAACGGGTTGGCGGGCGTGTTGGTTCGTGAGCTTTCGAGTTGACGAGCTGATGGGCAGTTGTTGGTGAGTTGCTAGGTTTGTGTAGCTTTTTGAGATCTTTGTGTAGCTTTTCGAGATATAGCCATGGCTTACTGCTCACAGGTGTATCGGGGGGTCAAACCTATCAGACATTTGTATGGTACTTCGTTGATGCGAGGCGTGCTTTTGGTTGATGCGTGGCATGTTCTTCGTTGATGCGAGGCATGTTTTGAGGGGTGTTGTATAAAAAGAGAGGGGTTAAGTCCGCGTTGATGATTATTTGAGATTATAAGTTCATGGGGGTTAAGTTCACGTGGGTTTTAACGTTTATGAGGTTTAAGTTGGTGGTTTTCTAAGTTTATGGTTTTGTGAGTTGATGAAGTTTGTGAGTTTATGGTTTTGTGAGTTTATGGAGTTTGTGAGTTGATGAGTTTGTAGGTTTATGGTTTTGTGAGTTGATGGTTTTGTGAGTTAGGGGTCTTTAGGTTGATGGGTTTCATGAGTTGATGAGTTTATAAGTTCTTGAGTTTGTAAGTTGATGTAATCGGGGTTGTTGGTCTTTCGGGGGTTTATAAGCCAGTGAGTTGACTTGTCCTGCACTCCTCTCTATATAGAATTATTAAAAAGTCAAGACGACTTCATTTAAAGTTGTAGAGATGAAAAATGGGAAAGGGCTAGTTTTTGCAGAGTTCTTGTCGTTCTTTTCCAGAAATAGTTCCTTTCATACTTATTTGCATTCACTGTGCGTATCTTTGCACGGACATCTAAAAGATCTACTAAACATCAGCGCATCCAATTGCAATGCCATCCTTGTGTGCGTAAACAAAAGAATGTGATATTTAAATTTGAGTTCAAATTCTATCTGTAAGGAGCTAGTTGTTGTGTGGTAAAAGAGGATACCCGCAAAGATGTACTTTTACCGCAAGGATCTCCCAAACGGTTTCTTGCCTACAAATGGCATTATTCCGCAGGTTTGTACCTACGTTCCTGTTAAGAAATCTCATTCGCCTTTGACGGCTAATATCCCTGCTCAATTCTATATGAATTAAGTCGGTAAGTTGAACGGACAATAATAAGAGAGGTGCACAAGCTGTGCGACCTCTCTTATTGTTTTGTCGTTCTTTATGTGCGATGTGTTGTTTGTTAATAGAATCGGAAATCTTTGTATTTGCATAGACTTGCTGATGAGAAAACTATACGCCAGCTACCATGATGCGGTAGCTGGCGTAATGCGGTAGCTTAGTTGTACGAGAACCGTACCTTTATATACTCTGACTTTAAAACGATGTAATTAGAACATGTACTGAACACGCATTTGTACCACATTTGCTAACCTTAGCAGAGGGTTGGTCCCATGTATGCGAATGTGTGTAGTGATAGTTCAGGCGCAAGGTAAATATACTTGTTCCAGAAGAAAGAAAGACCAGCACTGAGGTCGGACATGCGGCCAGCTTTGGCCATGCCTGCTATTGGAGCATCGGCCAATGCTTTCGCATCCTTCAAGTTAAGGTAGCCAAAGCCAAGCATCAATTCAAGGTTCTTGTCGGCAGGATTGTCAACGCCAGAGATACACGCATAGTTATACTTGTAGTCTGCTGGGCTGATGATGCCACGTGCCGAGATGTAGAAACCATCTGTATTAGTAGCTCTTCTTCGTCGCGGCTTATATGCGACCGATCAGTATTGGCTGCTATAGCTGGTAGTTGTGCCAAATGGCGGAACTCGGCTGTGAACTTGTTTTCCCAGCGCGCACGGTAATATCACTAGCGAGCGCGGTGCGCTTGTCTCACCGCCGTTATGGGTACATTTTTGTCGTATTTTTATGTGGGCATGGCTGCTTTGCATCACGGCCCCTCGCCTTAACGTGCATGCCACTAAAACCCACATGGAAACCGCCTGGCATCGGTCATGATGGACGACAAACAACCTTCCAGAAAACCGTGTAGTCCTACGGACCAGACTTATCGGTGCTGGTAGTAAGTGCCGAGTTGTCGGCAAATGCACCATATTGAGCCAGCAGGTTGTGGTTGATATGGTGCATCGTCCACCAATGCGGCGGCCTGGTTGGTAAAATGCTGCTCGGGTTCGTCCAAATACTCTTTCTTAGCCGAACTATAAGCCGACGAAAAGTCCGAATGGTGCGGTGTAGTGACCGCACGCAAGAAGTTGATCTCGTTGAAACTGTACCGTAGGCACACGTCTTTCAGCGACACTTTATTGTTGGTGATGACAAACATCTCCACGGAAATACCACTTGCCGTAGGTGGCTTTAAAGCCAACGCGCATGTCCCTAATGCCAACACCCTCGTTCATTTCGCCGTCCTCGGTCTTTGCTTGGTCGTTTTGGGTGTATGTGGCTGCATCAAAGAGGGCGCGCCCTGTGACCTTGATTTCCACCTTTTCTTGTGCATTGCCGCCCAGTATGTAAAGGCTGGCAGCAAATGCGAGAAATAGTTTCTTGTTCATGCTGTTGTAATTTAAAGACCCTCCTTAAAATTCGTCTTCAATCTTATCGTAGGCACGGATTGCCTTCATGAATCGTCCTTCTACGTCTTTAAGCAACAGCAGTCCGTCTGCATTTTTCTGCAATCCTTTCAATGAAAGTGGGAAAATCTGTGGGGGATTCTTGAGGCTAAGCATCGCAATGTTGCGTAGCTGGTCGGTTGATTGGTAGGTAAGGTTGATGTCGCAATACATATTCCCATCCTTTCCTTCAAACTTTTCGATAACAAGCTTACAACCAATAGGCGTTTTCTTCTCAATCGAATTGGGTAGGTCGTGATGGTTCAACTTCTAATGCGGCAGTTACGGATGCAATGTTAGAGTCGTGTCCACAGAGGAAAGCCAGCTTGCGGTCTCTGTCCATTAACTCGTCGCGCATGTAGACGAGAAGGGGATGAGCCACATTGACTGAAACTACGGGTGCAGTGAAGAGCACATCACCATAAACATCCTTAATTTTGGAAATCTTTGTCCAATCATCGAGGGTGATGTCAGCCCAAAAGCTGCTTTCTTGGCATCCGGTTCTTCATAGAATTGCAGGATTAGCGCATCCGAGACATGTAGTGGCATCCTTTAAAGAACCTTTCATGCGTGGTTCATCACCTTTATCGAGGATGAGCTGAGTGTTGTAGTTGTCGAAAGCGCACAAATTCTTTTCTTTGCATGCAGGCGAATCCTTCAAGTCGAGAACCTGGCCGTGATTTTCGTAGCTTTCCTTCAAGCCCTCATTAATGCCAATGATGCCTTTCTTGCCACCCATAGCGGCAATTTCTTTCATGGCTTGTGCCCTGAACGACTGCTAGACTTGGTAAGTTGCGGGAAGAAGACGGGGTCCATCTTGCTTGGTACGAAACGGTGGTTTACATGAACGTCGGCCACGGGGAAGAGTGCCGTTGTAAAAATAATTGGCTGTTGCAATACAACGCTGCATGCTGTTGGCGTAAATGATACCTCGTTGCGTGATGGTGTGGCATTTTCTTTGAAAAAGCCCAGCATCTACAGACCATTTGCGAAAATAAAGTCCGAACTGATTTTCCAATGCGCCCCCACGCGTTGTTAGTTCGCTAGCATCAGCTGTCCATTCAAACCAAGGATGTGTAGTAACGTGTTCCAGCAGACTTCCCTTTGTTGAAAGTGGGGCACGGATGTTGTGTCGACTAAGGATAACAGCCTCTTTAAGCGTGTACTTGTCCCTAAATGCTTGTGAACGCTGCTTTTGTGCATACTTGTTGGCATCAACGCAAATAGCAGGCCAACTAAAAAGAATGTTTCTGTTCATAATTAATGCGGTTTGGTTATCAATATGATTGTTAAATCTAATACCTTATATTCTCTGGATTAGTGAAAAGTGCATCAATATAAGGTTGTGTCTTAACAAAAACGTTTGATGAATGACTCTTGAAAGAGATTTTACAATTAGCAGCGTAGGGCAGGGTCTTCTTTGCTGTTAGCCCATGATGATATTGGCAAAGTTAACTAAGTATTGTAGTTCTCCAAAAATTTCTATTAGCTTTTGATAAGGAAATAGTAGTTAATTAACCATAACAAGGGAGATGTAAATGTAGCAGGATTTTAATAATTTAGTGGTTCAAAAATCATAAAGTAGCTTTATCTTTGTGAAGTTTAGAAGTTGGTTTTAGGCAGGTTATAATGTGGTTTCTATGGGAAGATTGAGGCATTTGCGCTTGGTTAAGGGATGAAAAGGAACGGCAGAATTTTTACTTTTGCGGCAGGTGTGTGGAAAGTGCGCCTACTCCTTATATAATATTGCCATAGGATGGAGAAGTGGCTATTGGGGTTTTCGGCGTGTATGGTTTTGCTGTTTTGTATTTCTTCTCTGACGGTGTCAAAGCTGTGTTTCCATTTGTTGAAGTCGCGCCGCGCCTTGATAATGGCCTTGAAATCGCCCCAATTTCTGTTGAAAAACAAGGGTTTGGAAAGCCGCAACATAGTCTAAGAATAGTCGCCAGTCATAACCCTGCGCATCTGCGAAGGGGCAAGGTTCTTGTAAAGCATGGTTAGATTGTTGCGGAAGTTGAGGTAGGTTTTCATTGGATTTACCTTGGGGAGCGTGCCGCCACCTACGTGATATACCGCACTTTCGGGAATGCAGAATATCTTTTTGCCCCTAAGTCTTAGTCGCCAGCAGAGGTCGATCTCTCGTTGTGGGCAAAGAAACGAGCGTCTGAGACCGCCCACTGCCCAGTAGTCTTTGGCCCGCACCATGAGACAAGCACCTAGTGGCCCAATGTATTTCTTGGCGGTAGTTGTATTGTCCCTCGTCTTTCTCAACGTGTTCGAATATTCTACCGCGGCAATAGGGGTAGCCAAGGCTGTCGATAAAGCCGCCCGACGCACCAGCGTACTCAAATGATTCTCTATCGTGCATGGCCAAGAGCTTGGGTTGGCAGGCCGCTATGTCTGGGTGGGCGTCCATCTCTTCGATGAGCGGCGTTAGCCATTGGTGGGTAACTTCAACATCGGAATTGAGCAATACGTAGTATTCGGCATCTATTTGTGCCAAAGCCTTGTTGTAGCCTTCGGCAAATCCCTCAATCCAAGGCAATGGTTTGGCAATGGGGAAAATGTTGGGCGAGATAGGCCAATGAGTTGTCGGTAGAGGCGTTGTCGGCAACATAAACCGCCGCATCGTTACGCGAATGGCGCATAACGGAAAGCAGATATTGGGCAAGCATTGACTGCCCATTCCAGTTCAGAATAACGATTGCTACCTTTGTGCATGACTCAATTTTGTGTCGAAGATGATTATATAGTTCTACCTTTATGGCACTTTTGTTGTGGTTAAATTGGGTTAGCTCTAACGGGTAACAGTTGGTTGTCGAACTCGTCTTTGGCTAGTGAGGCAGGCAATTCAACGCGCACATAGTTGGGGGTAAAACCATGCATGGCCTTGCCTTTGGCTGCCTTTTCAAAGAGAACCAGGCTTTGCGAACCTATTTGTGAGGCATAGAAGGTTTCCAATTTCTCGTCGGACAGCTCTAAAAGCAGTTTGCTGCGGCGACGTTTCTCGGCATCGTTAACCACGTAGGAATGCGGAGCAGCCGTTCCAGGACGTTCGCTGTAGGGAATACATGCAACTGACTGATGTCTAACGATTTTAGGAAGTCGTAGCATTGCTCAAAATAGGCGGGTTCTTCGCCACGAGAGCCTACCATGACGTCTACACCGATAAAGGCATTTGGTATTCGTTGCTTAATGAGTTGCACCTATGGGCAAAGAGGCGGTGTCGTATCGGCGGTGCATCAGCTTTAAAACCCTCGTCGCTACCGCTTTGTAAGGGTATGTGGAAGTGGGGCATGAAAGCTCTGCTGGATGCGCAATAGTCGATAAGCTCGTCGGTAAGCAAATTGGGCTCAATGCTGCTGATGCGAAAACGCTGTATGCCTTCAACTTGGTCGAGTGCCTTGACAAGGTCGATAAAGCGCTCGTTGCCCTCGCCCTTTGAACTCAGCCTCATGTTTACACCTGTTAGCACAATCTCTTTTCCACCTTTGTTGGCGGCATCGCGTGCTTGCTGAACAAGTGATGCGATGGAAGGGTTTCGGGAAAAACCTCGTGCGAAGGGAATGGTGCAGTAGGTGCAGAAATAGTCGCACCCGTCTTGCACTTTAAGGAAATAACGCGTTCGGTTGCCACGGCTGCAACTGGGTGCAAAGGTATTTATGTCTTTTGGTCTCTCACCGAGAAATGGCGGTGTAAGGCTGTGCCGCGTTGCCCGTCGGCCCAAGCATCGTTGAGATATTGTATGAGGTTGGCTTTTTCGTTGCTGCCTAAAACGAGGTCTACGCCTTCGATGGCGCTAACTTTTTCAGATTCGAGTTGGGCGTAACATCCCGTTACAACCACAAAAGGCTCCTGGGTTTTTCGCGCACCATGCGGTGGATAATCTGCCCACATTTGTGGTCGGCCACTTCGGTAACCGAGCAGGTATTGATGAGGCAAATGTCGGCAGGCTCGCCTTCGTTGGCGGTTCTAACGCCCATGTCTTGGAGCATTTGCTCCGAAAAGTGGAGGTCTCCGAAAAGTTTAATTTGCAACCTAATGTATAGTAAGCAGCCGTTTTACCCCTGAAAAAGCTGAACTGTCAATCATATTATATAGTGTGAGAGAACGCACAACAGCTGAGGCGTTTCTGCGATGTTATTGAAAATAGCGTTAATGAATAGAGATATACCACAGAGGCGGGTATGGCCATGAGTGAGGAGTCGAAACGGTCGAGCATTCCGCCATGCGACCGGGCAGAATGTTTCCGCTGTCCTTGATGCCGAGTGTGCGTTTGAAGAGCGACTCTACTAGGTCGCCCCATGTGCCGAACACCACCACTACAAGGCCTAAGCCTAACCATTGGGGGATGGTGAGGTTTGTGGGAGCAGTGGATTGCGTTTCGAGATAGCCGATAAGTGCGGCTACAAGCAGCACGAGAATACCTCCGCCGATGCTGCCTTCCCAACTCTTGGCTGGCGAAATGCGTGGAAAAAGCTTGTGTTTACCAAAAAGCGAACCAGAGCAATAGGCACCGGTGTCGTTGGTCCAAAGGAAGATAAACACGCTAAGGGGGAGGAGATGGTAAAAGTAAATTTGGTTGTCGGCTTGCCTGAACGCCAACACATTTATCATTGAGAGGGGTAGGGCGATGTACATCTGCCCCAACATGGTGTAGGCCCAATTGTTGATGGGTCTGTTTGGCCTTTGGTGTAAAGTTCGCTGACGAAAGAGATAAACGATGGTTAGAGATAAGGGTACGAACACGGCATTGGTGGCACAGCCACTGCTGTTGACACCTGCAACGGCCAAGAAAAGGTATGTGCCATGCAACGGTTGATATGAAGCGATTAACGCTAGTGCCCTTGTTCTCGTTAACTAGCCCTGCGTATTCCCAAAGGCTGAGCGACGTTATAGAGTGCGAAAAACAAAACACCATGCTCAATGGGCGCATGAAACAAGTAAACCATGATGGCTACGAAAAGGACACCTGTTATGGTTCGCGTAATCAAATTCTTAATCTTTAGAGTCATTGTCTTCTTTTTTCGTCGTTATATAATGGCAACTGATGGAGGTGCGTTGTCATCCCTGGCATTCGTTGTGTGAGCGTTTGAACGTTTACCTTGCGTGTTGGCGTAAAGAGCGGAAAAGATGCAATAGTGTATCGCCATCTGCATCTGCCTCGCAAGCAAGATAGGCGGATGGCGACAGTCATGTTATAGTTAAAGTCCACGCAACCTGCGATGTTCTTCCTCGGCTGCTTTCACCTCGTCGGGCATGTCTTTCCAGCTTCGGTGTGTTGTCTTCAATGATCTCCTCTGACCGACTAACCTGCATGGTCGTTTACCGAAAATCTCTTCAACGTCTTCGGCGAAAAATCACTTCGCGAGAGATAAGCAGGTCGGCCAACTTGTTGTGGCCGTAGCTGTTTTCTTGAAGGATTTTCTTTGCACGGTCGTATTGTTCGTTAACCATCTTCATCACTTCGTCGTCGATATACTTTGGCCGTTGTTTCTGACATGGTTTTTGGAACTGGTACTCTGGTTGTTGTAGAAACTGATATTTGGGCAACGTGTCGCTCATACCTGCGTATGCCACCATGCCGTATGCACTTTTTGTGGCTCGTTCTAAGTCGTTCATTGCGCTGGTGAGATATGGCCAGTGAACAATTCTTCGGCTGCACGCCCGCCCATCAGTGCGACACATTTCGTCGAGCATTTGCTCTTTGGTGGTGATTTGGCGTTCTTCGGGTAGATACCAAGCTGCACCTAAGGCTCGGCCACGTGGCACGATGGATACCTTTACCAAGGTCGGCATGTTGGCAGAACCAAGACACGGTGGCGTGTCCCTGCCTCGTGCAAAGGCGATAGTGCGCTTTTCGGCGGCAGTCATTATCTTCGTTTTTCTTCTCTAATCCACCGATAATACGGTGCTACGGCGTCGAGGAAGTCTTGCTTTGCCACCGACTTACGGCTGTTATGGCGAGCTGCGATCAAGAGCAGCCTCGTTGCAGACGTTGGCGATGTCGGCCCCTGAAAAGCCCTGCGTTTGGCGCGAGAGGAAAGTCGATATCAACGGTGAGAGTCCACCTTTAACGGGGCGAAGGTGACCTGAAAGATTTGCTTACGCTCGGGTAGGTCGGGCAGGTCTACATTTATTTGTCGGTCGAAACGTCCGGCCCCTAAGCAGTGCGTTGTCGAGCATGTCGGCACGGTTGGTTGCCGCAAGGATGATAACGCGCTGTTTGTGCCAAATCCGTCCATCTCGGTAAAGCAGCGCGTTGAGGGTGTTTCTCGCTCATCGTTTCCGCCCATCGAGGGGTTTTTGCTCCCTGGTATCGGCTCACGGCATCGATTTCTCGTCAATGAAAATGATGACAGGGTGATTTTTCTTTGGCTTGGTGGAAAAGGTCGCGAACACGACTTGCACCTACACCCACGAACATTTCGACAAAGTCGGAGCCGCTCATGGAGAAGAAAGGCACGCCCGCTTCGCCTGCAACGGCTTAGCCAAAAGCGTTTTACCTGTTCCGGAGGACCAACGAGTAATGCGCTTGGGTATTTTTACCACCGAGGTCGGTATATTTCTGCGGACTTTTTAAAGGAAACTCTACAATCTCTTGAACTTTGTTTGGCTCCTTCTTGGCCTGCAACGTCTTTGAAAGGTGATGCCTATTTCGTTTCCCTTCTCGTACATCTTGGCTTTGCTTTTGCCCACACTGAACACGCCCGAACCACCGCCAGCTCCGCCACTGCCCATTCTGCGCATGATGAAAATCCAAATGGCGATGAGCGCGATGAATGGAACGAACTGGATAAGGATGTCGGTGAAAGTGTCCGCCCTTATCGTTATCGAAAGCAAAGTCTTTGATTTTACCTGCTGTTGAACCTCAGTGAGGTATTTTTCGAGTTCGTCTGTCGAGCCGATACTGCACGCTTACGTATGGTTTCTCGCCAAGTTGTTTTCGGATCTTTTGCGAAAAACGTCGCGCAGGTTGGCAGGCTTAACGACATCTTAAGTGTACGTTGCTCACTGTTTACCACCACGTTGTTGGCGTAACCCTTGTTCACATACTCCTTAAATTTGGTGTATGTGGCCTCTGCTTGGCACTTCCAGCCATCATGTCGCCTCCTCCCTCGTGAAGAAGAGTAAACCCAACGCAAAGGATGATCAGCCCGTAAATCCAGTTCAGATTGAAAGCGGGGCATCTTAGGGCTGCTTATTGTTGTATGGTTGTTTGTTGCTCATAATTGAATTGTTGGTGACACGAACGTTCCATCAAACGCTGTGCCAATTTTAGTCGATGTCAGTGAGGTGAGTTAGCTTTTGGCATCGGCCCAAAGGTGCTCCAGGTCGTAAAAGAGCGCATCTCTGGTATGAAAAACGTGTACAATAACATCCACAAAGTCCATTGCAACCCACTGGTTTAGGCCTGACCAACGGCACTTCGTAGGGCTTGTCTTTGAGTTCTTTACGCACAGTTTCGCCAATAGATTCGGCAATGGCCTCTACCTGTGTTGGCGAGTTTCCTTGGCATATAACGAAAACAATTGGTTATTGCACTCTATTTCCTTTAAGTCGGCTACGAAACGATATTGCTGCCTTTTTCTCTTGTATTCCTTTTAATAATGGTGTTTACCAAATTGTTTGTTCTTGTCATTCTTATGTTGATGTAATAGCTTTTAAGCTACAAAGTTAAGGCTTTTTATTTGATTTGGCGCTGTTTTGCCTTATATTTGACTGAAAACGCAAGAATGGCAAAACTTTGGGATAGCTTTCATTCTTTTTGAGTAGGTTAGTGCAGTAGTTTCGTTTTAAAAAGGATGTAGATTTTGACTCTAAATGATGTGATAGATGTTTGGGTCAAAAAGCTTGGATGCTTGTGGAGAAAGTCTGGTGAATCACCAGTTACCCCACCCACTGATGCCATTCTTTTCGAGCATGGGTATAATAACGCGAGCCGCGTTTGAGTTGAATTAGACCTTGCGTTTGTATGTGATTGAGAACTCGCGAGACGTTTAGACGGTTGTCGTTCATCTCGTTTGCAAGTTTTCTCCATCTTGATGTGCACAAGCTTTCGACCTAGCGGGTGTATGCAATGTGCTGTGATGAAACGGGCGATGCGGTGTTCAGAGGTCATGATGACGCAATGTCGCCAAGGCAGCGTGCTGCCTTTTTTGCGCTTGTGTGGAGATGGTGTTGAGCAGGTTGAACTTGAAGATAATAAAGTCGTCTGCTAGTCTTAAAACCTTAGACTTTGCTCAGCAACAGTAGGCTACATGTAGCTTGGCAACGAAGGTGTGGGTGTAGCGCGTGGATATGCCGAAAAGGTTTTCGGGCTGAAGGATGAATGGGCGCACCTATCTCTTCCGATGAAAGATGTAGCTGTTGTCGTGGGCTTCGCGCTCACTTCCCATTTGTCCGCTGAGCAAGAAACTAAGATGAGCGTATTCGTCTTCGGCTCTAACTATCAAGTTGTCTCCCTGCCTCTTTTTGTGCAAAAGTCGAACCGCTTTGACCAAGAATCACGGCCATGAGATCGTCTTTGCTCATGCCTGAAACATGGGCAATTCCATTAGTTTGCCATATAGTGGAATGCGTTGCATCTGTTATATGTTGCTAGGCATAAGCTTTTCTATTACCCCATATCGAATGGCTTGTAGTGAGAGCTTTAGTTTCTGAATCTTTGTCTTTTTAGCGATGGCGAAAACCACACGGCGTTTTTCCCATTTTTTGTCGGAATAGATAAAAATAGGCCATGAGTTCAGGATGCTGCTCAAGTACTTTTTTGGGCCTTGTCGAGTCCCTAATACCATGAAAGGCAGTGGCGTATGCATCGGCTCTCTGCGCAGTTGTTGGCTAGTACGCGTCGACGAAAAGGATGTTGTGTTGAACAGGGATAACCCGTCATTAGGGTCGATGGTATGGGCGTATTTTCTTGCCATTCTTATAATAGAACTTTGCGGTAGTTTCCGCTCGTTGCCATGGCCTTATCCGTTACATTCAGGATGGTTTGCAGTTCTTGGTTTCACATTCAGCGAGTCGTCGGTGGTTTGGTTACGCCCACTTTCCATGGCAGGCGCTTTTCACTAATGCCGCGTGTGACGATTTCTCCACCAATCTCTACCATGAAAGTTTTTGCTATGCCTTTGCGTTTTAGTAGGTTAGCAACTCACGTCGCTGCTATAACCTTTTGGCGATGGCACCAAAGTCGAGCATCAGGCGTGGGTCTTGCTTCGATGCGTCCATTAGTGTAGCAACCTTTGGTAGCCGATGAATTGTTTCAAGCTGTCTATGACTTGTGGAGTGGAAGTTCCATTTTTAAAGCCGAAGCCCCACGCGTTGACCAACGGAGCAACGGTTATATCGAAACGCCCCGTGCGTTTCGTGGATACTTTGTTTGCTAGTTGAAAGACATCGATAAACATCTCGTCGGGTTGTACCTCGTTTGTTGCGATTGATTTTTGGAGATGACTGAGCCCTTATTAAAGGTCAGACATAGACCGATCTATGGCGTTAAGGAGGCCATAATTTCCTTGTTCAGGTTTTCGCTGCTTTGCAAATGATGCTGTATGTTGTGCCGAAGACTGTTCCGCGATCGTGTTGGTAGGGCGCATCTTGCTGTTGCTTGATGATGTAGATTGTTCCTGTAATCAGGAACAAAAGAAAAGGGTATCTGCCAAAGAAGGCGCCGTTTTCTGCTGGGAGTGGTCATTTGCATTTTTGTTTAGTGCTTATTCTCTTATCGGCCATATTAATATATAGACGTTATTATGGCGATCTTGTAGGACTGAAGACGGTGCTTGTGAGGTCGTTTCTTATCCTTTTATTTGCCACAGGTGGAAATTAGCCTACAAGTTGATGATGATATTGAACGTTCCGCCTAGTCGGGAGTTACCCGTTTTTACCGAAACCTGGCACATACCATACGTTTCCCGCTTCTGCCATCGTTGTGTGCTAAACGTCGTCTCGTAACGTGCCGACCATCCCAAATGCATGGTCCCCATATCTTGGCATCCACGGCGAACACCAATTCTGCCCAATGGCACGTGGCTGAAGCATTGTTAATCTGTATGTCGGCAGGGTCTTTCCACACGGGATCGGTCAACGTCGGACTAGCCACATCGTACTTGAACGAGGTGATAGGCATACCTCGCACCTATATAAACGCGATAAATGTCGTGCTTATTCTTCAAAATGCTGAAGTCCATTCCCACCTTGCCGTATGGTGCGGAGGTTTTATACACTACGCGTAACGGGGTCGTCTTTCGTGATTGGCTGTACCATAGCCCAGCTCGAAGATCGGGAAAATACTTGTCTTTGAAGTTTTGCGCAGTGCGGCCTCGTACTGCCCATAGCTCGCTACGGCCAGCTCTATCGGCCGACAGCATCTACCATGACCTGAAGGGCCACGGAAAAACGTGAGTAGTGTCTGGGTACGTTCGGTTTGCGGTTTCAAATCCCCTGCGCACTGGCAGGCAACACGGCAAAGGCGAGTATGGGCACTAATGACCGCTCTTGAAATAAATGCGGAAATGTGGCGATGAAGTGTCATACGTAACATTTGGATTGATAGAACAACGGAGTCGACGGCGTGATGCGACGTGCTAACGGCCGTTATCGTGTGAAAATAAGACATGGCAGCAATCCACCGATTCGGAAGTGCGGCGTGTTCGTTTTTGCTTACCCTGATGGTATCGCGAACAGTGCGTCCAAGAGTGTCTTTCAGCAGATATGAACAGTGCGTCTTGATCGCGCGTATAGCTCATGGGTAGGCTAGAAGCTCGTCGTCTTTACTCCTCTATTATATATACTGGTGTCTTGTCCGCTCGCGTCGTCTGTAAGGATGGTCAGCGTGTCGGTGAGGGTGTCGGGCTTAAGGCCTCCACCTTTCATCAGTGCGTATTGAGAATATACCGTGTTGATTGAACGGACAGTCTATCGACGAGCATGCTGCTAGAACAGCAATGATGAATGATGAGGCATGGAATTAGTGCCGCATCTTATCTCCTCCTCTATTTGGTAGTCGTTTCTTCCTTGCGAATTGCGGCTGATAAGGTCGCCCTAAGAAACCTGCAAGGAAAGAGTTGCGTGCCTATGATCATCGTTGTTAGCGAGAGATAGAAGTAGGGGCGAATCGGTTATCAGTCGTTGAGGGATGCCTTGGGTAAGGCAATATAGCTTGTCGGCACCCAACAGGCAAGTGGCGATGAAGCCCAAAAAGGAACATCAGTGAGCCTAATAGCCGAACACGTGCATGGGCTTTTTGCCGAAATTGCTGAGAAACCAGAGGGTGATGAGGTCTAGATAGCCGTTGAAAAAACGGTTCAGCCCGAACTTGGAACTACCGTATTTGCGGGCTTGATGCTGTACCACTTTCTCGCCAATGCGTCCAAAACCTGCGTTCTTGGCCAGGTAGGGAATGTAGCGGTGCATCTCACCATACACCTCGATGTTCTTCACTCACAGCCTTGCGATAGGCTTTTCAGTCCACAGTTAAAATCGTGTAGGTTTCTTTTATCCCACTTATTTTCTTGCCGTTGCATTGAACAATTTGGTAGGGATCGCTTTTGAAAGCGGGATCGTAGCGTTTTTGTTTATAACCCGAAACGAGGTCGTATTTCTCCTCGGTAATCATGCGATAGAGTTCGGGAATTTCATCGGGAGAGTCTTGTAGGTCGGCATCCATGGTGATAACCACGTCGCCGTTAGCCTCCTTGAAACCACAAAATAGGGCGGGACTTTTACCATAGTTACGTCTGAACTTTATGCCCCGAACATGTTCGGACTGTTTGCTTCGTTCAATCACCTCCACGAGCGGTCGGTAGAGCCGTCGTTGACGAAAAATCACTTCGAAAACTGAAATGGTTGTCGTTCATCACCTGCTCAATCCAAGTAGTAGAGTTCCGGGCAGAGATTCGTCTTCGTTGTATAGGGTATAACTACAGAAATGTCCATTGTTGTTTGTGTTGTCTTATCTGTTATATTGCTTAATCGTTTAATTGATGTGGGGGCGATGAGCTTTGTCTGACTTTCTTTTGCGTAGCTTTGTCTTTCGTTTAGGCTGCTTTTTGTCCTGTATCAGCTCTCCACTTCGTTGCTGATAAACGTCGGCTTAATTTATTACCTCTCGTTTCCATTCCAAATGCAGCTATGATGAGACTTAGGAGAGAGACCTATCGAAGACATTTTGGGTAAAGAAAAAGGAATACCAAACTCGATGGGTTGAGAGTGTGCCAAGAAGTTAACCGACTCTTGCATCTGGGCTTCATTCATGCCCATTTGCTGATAAGCTGGATGCCAAACGATTGTATCGAGTCGCGCATCATGTTAATGAGCGACTATAGGGTCGTAGAAACGAATGTAGAGGTATTGAACCAAGGCGAAAGATCAGTGAGGCGTAAACGAATGTATGCCACGAGTAAGCTAATGCACGTCGACAGATATTTCGCGTCGAGGGCATTGTTACGGAACGCGCGCAACCGCCACGCCACAACGACAATGGTGTGGAAAGTGTAAGGACGTTTCCGCCCATGGACTGGGGCAGCTTCATGGTGAACAAGAAGGATACAATCCATACTAATGCCAAAAATGGCACCATCTTGGCGAGCAAACGCCTTGAGTTGTTTCAATGATTCTAGAAAGTTCATGTCGTGCAAAATTACGTATTTTTATTATATATTGCCCGCAGGTGCGGAAAATCTAACAATTCTGTCAGTATGTTATGGCTTTGGTGTTATTGGCGTTAAGATGGGGTTGGCTTAATGGGGCAGGTGGGTAATGTGAAGAGCAGAACGTGAGAAACGTTGTTCAACAACTTTTGAGGCCTGTGTCGTGTAAAGAATAAATCAAAAAGGCAGGCTGATGTCACCTCAGCCTGCCTTCCATGTCAGCTATGAAAGTATTATTGATTGATACGAGGTTCATTGTTTATGGGCGAATATCGCCCGTGGTACGCATGTCCCCATTCACTTACCTGCCATCGTGGTTTTATGCTCACCCGGTTTTGGTTGCTGAGATAGCAGCTTTGCTGTCGGAACTATTGGGGTCGGCCTGCTAATCCAATAGCCTAGCCAGCTGTCATCCCACTTCTACAAGCGCGCCGTCTACATATTTGCCGATGAGTGGCAAGGGGTAGTAGCCCACGATTGGATGTTCTCTCCCCGAGATAGCTGGCGTCTTTGACTTAGAGGTTGGTATGCTTGTCCAGTCGCCCACCGTCCGAAGGCGGTGGTCAATGTCCTCGCCAATAATGGGAACCCATAACGCACCTCTGCCAGATGTCCATCAAAGCGTCCCACAGGCCAGTACTCAGTCCCAATAGCAATCATTGTGGCCAAGATGTAAGAGGCATCGTTGATCGTGAAGGCATCGTCTGTTAACACACCAGCAGGCGCATCCTCGTCTTCGCTATACCAGCGCGAGTCTCCATCGTGTGGCCATATCTCATTCTCGGGTGCAGGTATGGCCGTTCCATTTTGTTCCAGTATGTGTAGATTGCCTTTGCGTTCTGGGTTGTGGCCATGGGGCTTCTGGCACTCCACATGCTGTAATCGTTGAACGAAGGTGTGAAGTCTACCACTTCAAGACGGCAGAATATAGGTTGGTTCATGCCTGCCTCTAGGTTCAATGCGGGATAAGGCTTCTTTACATCGAACCTTTTTCCTGTGCTATGGTCCTTAATGATGAATTTCACCATCACATCGGTATATTTGCCGGGAGGCAGCACCATGATGCCCACGTGTTCTTGGGCATCTTCTTTGTTTGGAAAGCGATTGGGCAATGCCATTCCCTTCATGCCTTTTGTGGCGAGGTTCAGGAGTAACTGCTGTGTTTTGGCTTTAGCGGGCGTTTGCCAACGTCCGCTTTTCTGTAAATGGTACCACAAAGGCTTTGCTGCCTCATATTTGCGCACCAACGAAGTAGGTGTTGTGTCCATGTGTCCGCGTGGGTTATATGGCATGTAAAGGTAGCACGGGCGCAGCCTATGCTGTTCTAGTTTGAAGGTATGCCTGTCACCATGGTAGCCCCAACCCTTTCCCTTCTTTCTCTCTATAATAGTCTGGAGGTGGTTTTTGCTACACCGCAATCGCCACGCTGTTTGCTAGTTCCCATCATCAAGAGATGTTTGTTTCTGAATTCGGGCAAAGTCTACGTAAAGTTTACTCTTTGAGGAATATGGGTCGCCACCAACATACAGAGCATGGTGTGTGCTTATTTTCATATTTGCCTTTAAACCTGAATGTGTGGCATTTGCGGAATGGGTCGTTGCATCTTTATCTGTAAAGGACACTCTTTGCTGGCGCGTTCCCCACATGAGGGAAGCGTTCTGTGCTGTTTGCTATACGTATGTGCTCATGGTCGTTGATGGTCCAATAAAACGATTATGCCCAGGTTTGTTGCGTCAATCTTCCGTATTTTCCACTGGTGCGTGAAGAGAGGTGAGTTCATCGAGCCACTGAAACTAACGGCAGCAGTTCTTCTAAGGTTGGGCTGATCTGGCTGTGCCAGGTTCCCAGTTCTCGTGCATGCCATTGGCATAAAAGCCAATGCATGCAGCATGCGAGCTCAACAACTTTATGTCTTAACTTTAGCGCGATCGTTGTATGTTTGTTCTTAATTTTCTCCTGGCCATAGTTGACAACCATATTCCTTACGTGAAAGGCCACGAGTGGGTGTTCCCAGTCCACGGAGCACATTGTGCGAGTAAACATCGCACGTAAGCTCATCTTGGGCCATAACTTTTTCAAAGTCAGGGACACAAGTACGTACGCATCTTCCTCATGGTTATTCCCCATGTACAGCCTTCCATCATTATCATGATGTCCTGGTGCCATGACACAGAAGTACTGTGAGCGGTTACTTTCGGGGACATCTTCCCATTTTGTTGAGTGTTTCACTAACTCCACCATTTCTCCAAACTCTCACAATCATATCCGCTTGCGCTTTTGCATCCATTGAGGCATCTGTGAGTCCCGTTGCGAGGTGCACCAAATACTTGCGTTTACGAAAACCACATCCTGCCTGTCAAAGAGACAAGTCGTCGCGGTAAAGGGCGAATCGTCCCAACGATCGCTCAGGTTTCACAACTAAGGAGATTGGCAGAGGGGACGGTGTTAGCGATCGTCCTACAGCTGGTGCAACACGTGTCGCCAGGAGTCAAGCATAGTCACTATAACGGGGGTCTCCTGGTGTAGGAAATCCTGCGACACTTTCATCGACACCGCCTTGTAACTCCCATCTGCGTTGCGTTGCTTTCATGTCTCGCTTGCCAGCTAAAACTGGATGCACATGTGGTAATCGTCCGAATCGTTCACAGAAACATCATCGTCCTGCAATAAAGTTTCTTCGATGACATAGACATGGTTTTGCCTGGTTTGGTGACAAGTTCAGAAATATATAAACACACACACTCTCTGTACCAAACCACAGGATCGTAAAAGCGTGTAAGTTATTTCTACGTTATGATATAGTGCCTGAGTGCTATCACCATAATTGCCGCATTCTTTTTGGCTCTTTTCTCTCACTTTCTGGGTCGAAAAATCCCGATGTAATTTAAATTGTCGACACAGTGCAACGTTCTCGCGCGCCTTGGTCCCGTTGGATTTTTACTTTCGTCAAGGTTACCATTTTCATCAAAGTAGTAATAACCGTGGTTGGGTTCATCGGTAGTGAGCGGCGTAATTTGGAGTAAGTTTACATTGAGTCAAAAGCTTCTTTGCTTTTTCCCTCACCTGCGTAAGGCATGAAGTTGATATGCGAAGTGACGTGTTGAAGGGTGAACCCATACCGCTGTTCCGTTATCGACGTGCTGTGCGCAAGCCCACAACTTCCTTGCTCGATAATTTCGTAAAATCGTTTGGTCGTGCATTTGTGTTGTGTTATCATTAATATAGGTGAACCGTTGGCCATTACTAAAGCCGTAGTAGCTTATACCACAGCGGATATTTTTCTTCGGTGAGCTTATAGCTCGAGTATAGATAAAAGCATTGATTGCCACGATCTTCCCGTCGTAAAAGCTTATGTATCTTTGTTTGTAGAATCTTTGCCATCCCGTGGTTCCGCCAGTTTACCCAAAAGCGCTTGATAGTCATCGTGTGATCCGGCAGATTGGATGCCCATTTTACTTCCGTCTTGCTTTTTCGATATGTCTGTGCTACTTCGACGTGTCTTGAGCAGTTCCATTTTCGGCTGGAAGTTCCAGCGTGAACGACTTGCGTTAAATGTGTCCTTTGTCTCTTTGTTCTCTGCCCTATGCTCGTTGTTGGTCATCAGGTCGTTAACACATCCCCCAGCGTAAATGCTACAGGCGAACGCGTAAGCCACCATTGCCAGTGCTTCGTAATGTGTTGTGTAATGAATTTCACAGATAAATGCTGTTTTCGTTCCACCATGTAAAGCTAAGATGTGAGGTGAAGGTCATCACATTCGTAGAAGGGTGTATCCGCTTTACTGTTGCTGATAACGTTGTCTTCTTCGGCTGTTCCGCATCACCACCCGAACTGCCCGAGTTGTTTGTTACACCGTTCCGCCGTTTGGCGGCGTTTTGTGTTCGCCTTTTTGCTGATGCCTCGTAGCAGTTGTCCTTGCATCGCCATTTCGGTCGTGGCGATGTCGCGCGGGACGGAGATACGCCATTGCATAGGCATTGCCGTTCTTTCCAGTTGTTCTTCTTTCATTTTTGATGTGATTTGAGCACCAACCCGCGGGCACTTAGCGTTGGCGTGTGTGTTCATGGTTTTGTTGCAGACTGCGTGTGTGGTTGTTGTGAGCCTGTTTGTGCACACAATTATCTCAAGAGAGTTGTTAATGACCGCTTAACTTTGTGCACGTGGCGTGAGTTGTGCGCTCGCTACAGAGATTACTCTAGTGGTTGTTAATGAATCGTTTTCGAAGTGTGTTCATGGTGTTCTGTTGTGTTTGCTCTCCGCGGGATGGGGTTCACAGCGCCTCGTTTCAGCCACGGTGGCGTTTGGAGTTATGCTCGAGGCATAAACATTGTTTTCCTTGGCCTTGATGTGAACTAACTTTGACCATGTGTTCGCGCTGACACTAAGGCTGTCTTTGCATATGCGCTAAGGTTGTGTAATGAATTTTGATGTTGGATGAAGGCAAACACTAAGGTTGGGAAGCTGTTGCCTTTTGTTTTCATGGTTTCGAATATATTTGTATGGTATGAAATGTATAACGTCTTTCTGGATATGGTTTCAACCTGGGTATTGTTAAAGCTTAGGTTGCGTGTGACGTTGTTTCTTTACGAAGTATTTATTTTGTAAATTCGAGTAAAACTAACGTTTTGTTACGCAATGATCGTCGTTTTATAGTTTTGTGGGTCTCAAATTGCAAACATTTTCTTTTATTTTCATTCGACTCGCTCTTTTATTATATATTATAATTATGCTCTTTTATGTGATTTTACTAGATGTATATCTGATCTCACATCATAAAATTAAACTGTAACATTTGAACTGCCAAATACAGTAAAGCGTCGAGTTTAAAGCAAAATATCGTTTTCTAAACTTACGCGACGTTCTGCAATGTAATAAGACTGGTTAGTTTTGGCCTGTAAAGAGTGGTGTTTACGTCTGTGATTTGTGATTTGTTTTGTTTGAGATAGTAATGTACTGTTGTTGGATATGAATGTGTGGCGGATAGAAATGGGAGGTCTCCCACATTGTTGTGTATGGTTTGGCACACCTCTTTATCATAGTCAGCTCGCCAATATTGTTAAGTTGTCTTGGCTTTTAAATATTTTATCTATGGGTAGTGGCTCTAAAAGTTATTCGTCATCATTCAATCATCGTTTAGTAATGCTCTTTCGTCCGTGTTTGGCATTTTCACTTGGTCTGTTGGTAGCATAGGGCGGTATGCCCTCTCAGAGCAAGAGAAATCAGCCCAGATATAATCTAAACGTTGGGGAGTAATCATTCTTCTGAAGAAGATTAAAGCGTTGTCTTAACTTTTTGTGCTTATAAATTGGGAGCTTGTTATGTTTGTGATGCCAATACAAGACGAGCACTCATCTTCTATAATAGAGTGAAGAACAAATGTCCCACAAAACCTATAAAACTCATAAAACCCAATAGCAGTCGAATACTTCAACTTATCAACTTACAAATTCAAGAACCTACAAACTTGGTAAAATTCATTAACTCATGAACACACCAACTTCCGAATTTATCAGCTCGTCTACCCACAAAACTCACCAACTCAAAATCTTAAAAATTTGTTATCTTTGTTTTACAAATGCGCTCAGGATTTCACTCCCTTCTAGCGAAAATAACGGCTATAAAGTGGTAAACAGCCGTTGTTTCTATCCTTTCACGCCTTCTTGTTGTCAACTTTCGAGTAATTAGACCCGTTTTGCACCACTGCCTTTTCTAGTTTGCGTTGGAAGTTCGATTTGATTTCAAGCCCAAATGCACCCATTTTACTCCTAAAAACCCACTGATGTGCATTTTAGTCCCTGTGGGGTACATATTTCACGGTTCGAGAATGTTTTATTTATAATGATGAGCGGATGTTTATAGCACTTTTCATCTTGCATTTAGCTACTATACTTGTGTTTAGCACCAAAACGCATTGCATTTAGCACCAAAACGCCTTCCATTTAGCACCAAAACGCATTACATAGCACTAAAACACTTGCATTTAGCACAAAACGCCTCCGTTTTTACTGTAAATAGCCTGTAATCGGGTGCAAAATGGCTGTCTTTCTATAAAAATTCATTTTGCAGCATTCACGAGGTCAACCTTTTCAACATCAAAACAAACCTTCCTGAGAAATCGCTTGTTTTGAGGCGAGGTGGGCGTGTGATACGTGATGGCACTCATAATGTTAAAGGTGCTTTGCGAAAGCTGACAAATTTTCGAGTTGCGGAGTAGACATGAGGAGAGCGCTTAACGAGTAGACAGGTTGACGAGTTGACAATTCATGAGGTGCAAGATGATGAGCTGCAAAGTTTTTGTCGAAAGTAAAATGCTTGTAATGAAAACGTTTGTTTGGAACAAACAACCATGCTACCTGAACAAACCCTCACGAAAAGTAAACAGTAGCAGTGCCGACTGGTTCCGCGTTGGTTCACGCTTTAATTCCTCGTGGAGCGTAATATTCTAGTTTGGGTCTAAAAATCCACGCTGTGAATCCCATTTTAAGCACATCGTCACATTATCGTTTGTTATCTGTCATAGCTCACTTGCCTTTTCAGTTGTCTGAGTTCATTATGTACGCTCAAATGCAAGCAACGCTTGTAGATAAAACCTGCAAAAGCGAGCAGCTGAACTTTCAGAACCAGCCTATAATCAAACAATCGTATCCAAGATTTTGGCATTAGAGATGTTCTTATTCTAAAACAGGCTATATATGAATTAGGTGTCTGCGATGGTGTCAATGGCTTATATTGATACGTCAGAAACATGACAGTATGTAATAAATTTTAAAATTCATTGTTCATTCTTTCAAAATCGTTATCTTTGCATGAAAACCAATTTTGAAGAACAATGACAAAAAGCAATTATCAGATACCTGTTCGTGCTGTTCGTGGTTTTTCTTTGCATGACCTGCTAGATGCCCAAAACTGAAAGTGGCGCGACATGTATCAGGTGAAGAAAAAGACACTCTTTTTCGGCATTGCAAGAACTTTGAGCTAACGTTGGAAGAACTTATCAACGCCAACCCTGAGATGAAAGTGGCTGGATACGAGCTGAAGAAAGCGACTATATTTTTATCCCTTATCCTTCGAATGCCACCGACGAAAACCCACTGACCACGGTGCTCGCTACTAAGCTGCAACCGCAAACACAGCCTGTTCCGCTTCGCAAGAGCAACATGCTAAAACCATTAAGGTTGGGTTTTCGTAGGTCTGCCCACACGACGTGGATGGCGACGGAAAGCGGATGACTAGAATGACTATCGAGGGTTTCTAATGGGCTGCGACGGTCTGAAGCAACAAGGCTATTCTATCGACGTACATGCGTGGAACGCGCCGATGACGCTGATATCCGCACCACGCTTCAAAACGCAAGCATTCGCACTGCGATATCATATTTCGGTCCGTTGTGCACAAAAGCAGGTGAGCCACGTCCGACTTCTGCAAGGGAGCTGGTATAAAGATGGTTATTCCATTTTCCATTTGGGGCGATGAGTGAAGCCGTAACTCAGAATATTTCAAGTGTACCAAATCACCTGACGAGCTGAAACAATGCCGCCATAGATGCCTTTATCTCATCGCTTTGGCAACCACCATGCGGTAGTTTATCGACTGCAAACGACTCCACAAGCAAGAGAATCTTTACTTTCGGCTTCGTAATCGTTTGAACGCACGCGCGGCGCAAAAGGCATAGCATCACCAAACTTGAAATCGAGCGAAGAGCTTTTTACAAAGCATTCAGCGTCGTACGCAACCCATCGTTGTTAGTGCTTAACACAGACGTTCGCCCGAACTAACTGTGGCCATGACCAAACTAAAAGGGCTTGTGGCAAGCAACCCAAGCGTTGTGGTGTCGCTTTACGGCTATACAGAATGGTTGATGTACACCAGAAACAATCTCGACAACTTTTTTAAGTTCAACGCCCACATCCCCACCACCTTCTATTACAATCCACTTTCTACGCGGACACAGCAGTTGGAAACAAACTATCGTCGTTGGTTTGGCGTGGAACCACTATACGCTTTGCCTAAGTTTGTGTTGATGGGCTACGACCATGCCCAGTTCTTCCTACGTGGGCTATATAAATATGGTAAGGCTTTTAATGGCAGCAAGGCTCAAAATGCGTACACTACCGTGCAAAACACCGCTCAACTTCAAACGTGTGGGAGTGGCGGAATGCAGAACCAAGCATTCATGTTGGTGCGCTACACCAACGACAAAAGGATTGAACTAATCAGTTATTGACGGATGAAAACAAGAACATTGGCAATTGTCGCTGCGTGTTTGGTCGCCACTTCGGTGCAATTAGGATAGGGCCTACCGCAACAACTTCGATAGGTTTCAATGGTATATGTGCTGAGCAACGTGGTTTAACCTCGTGTAGACCAGGCTATCAGTGGTGGCCCAACGGGCGGATTGTCTTCGATATGTGTCAGAGAAATACTTCATCATCATTTGTTCCATCTATGCCGAGGTAAACTACGCCTCGTTAGGTTGGAAACAAGATATTCGCGATTCTGAACGAAATCCCGTAGTGAATGTAACCACGGATTGGCCGAGGATATAGTCGCACGATAAACTTCATACAGGTGCCAATATTCGCGCATTTGGCATGGGGCAGGGAAATACGTGCGCACAATTCTCCAGGTGGGGCCATCAAATGGGGTTTTATCTTAGGAAAGCACTAAAACAAATTACGATGTTCTACCCGAAACCCAACGACAGAGCCAACACAGGGTGACGTAACAAGAGACGATGCCCGTTGAACGAACGTTCGACTATGGCATTGCAGCAGGGTTTGGCATGGAGTACAGCACTACCGTGTGGGACATTTCCTTTTAGAAGGGCGTTACTAATGGGTTGGGCAATTTATGGCGACAGTAGCGCGATTGACAGGGCGTTCCAACTTCGGTAACATCATTGTGAAGATGGCTTACCTTTTTCGGACTCCAACCCGTGCGTCGAAGTGACGACCCAGGCACTGCTATCCTTTGCTAAAATGTTCTCATTTTCTAGGAAAATACAATAAACATATCATTCATTAAAAACTAAAAATTAACGATTATGTTTGAAGGTCAACTGAAAGGACTTTACGACGGCATTTGTGCTCAATACTGGCGAGCGCTTTTGGTTACCACACGATGCTTCGCCATCTTCCACCCTCTTCTTGCGCCAGTGAGTCATCGGCTACAGAGACGTCAGCTATCTTCATAGTTTCCTTGGGTTTGTCTATTTCATGCCACTCGTTGGCGGAACCAGCCGACAAGTTTTGGTTATGGCAAGATGGTAACCTCGAATTGTCATTATGTTTTTGGGACGCGCTGTTGGCCATCCCACAGCTGCCGACTTCTGGCAAGAGCTATGATGTTCGGTGCGTTGGCGTTGATATCGTGCGGCACGAGGCTTGTTCAAGCAGTAAACCTTTCCAAGTGCTTGTGGGTAACCTTACGACAACCCCCAACTGAGTTCTCACGCGCGATGACTTTTCCAGCCGTTCTGCATTATCAACATCGGTGCGCTTTTCGCACGGCTGCCACACAGATTACCAACCACGTGTTGGCAGGGTTCTACTCACCTACGAGCCGCGGATACCTTCATTGGTCACCAATTTCCTTGGATGGAACGATCAAGGCCGACGGTAATGTGTTGCTCGAACAATTAAAGCGTCTGCACAAGGATATGCTGGCGACACGACCAGCTTCTGCATCACCCTGTATCTCAGAGCTTTCTCGAGCTTACAACTATGGATTTGCGTCGCAGCTTGTGATCGCTTATCGTGTCGATGATTATCTACCTGTGTTCCGTTCTCACCTTCAAGCATGCCGACGTTAACAACAAGCAGAAAGCAACCAGGCAGGGTAGCGAGCTGCTGCCGAACCCGATAGCGAGTCCAGAGAGAAAACCAAAGCAGCGCGTGTAGCACCGTTGGTATTCGCCGTAGTTATCTGGATGGCATTCACCCAAAAACGGACTAACGACCTTCTTTGCACGCGCGACTACACGGCCAAGTCGGTGTTGGACTCAACCGCAGGGTTTCGACATCCGAACTTGGTGCTGATTGAGGTTTCTGCTTACAGTGCATTCTCGCTATTTCAGTCACCACCAAAAGGCAAAAACCATACGAGCCTTTGCATTGGCGAGGCGCCATTATTGGTATCGTGGCCACATGTATTCATCGCTTGAAGCGAAAGTGAGATTTTGCAGATGTCCCAGCAGTTCAATCCTTTCTTCGTAGTGGCGCTAACGCCGGTGTTCTTTTGGCTGTAAAGGCATATCTAGGTCGCAAGGGTAAAGAACCCACCGCGCTAGAAAAGATAGGTTGGTGCAGGCTTATCGCCGCTTGCGGTTTTCCTTGTTCTGACGCCATCAGTTCGGCTTTGCCCACTCCAACAGAAGTTAAGAACTCTGTATTAGCGGACAGTCAGCCGGTTTCTCCGACGGCTCATTTCTACATACTCGTGTTAACCTTCGCCGAGCTGCTGCTCGCCAATGGGTATCTCGTTTGTATCTGTCGTAACCTCCCAAGTATCAGGGAATGATGATGGGTGGCTGGTTTGTGGTTACGGCCAGTTGGCAACCACTCGTTGCCTCATTGGCTACCCTGTGGGGCGATACGATGTGGGATGGTATGGAGCGTACTTTATGTGTTGCTGCTTGCTGTCTGCCTTGTTTATCTTTCTCCATCCCAAACGATTGGAAAAAGGTTTGCTAACTTAGCTCGTTATACGATTTCAAATCATAGGGGATGCAACAGAGGTTGTGTCCTCTTCATGTCGAAAAAGAAAAAGGGTAAGCGTTAATAAAAGTCTATCTTTGAAGAGTTGACAGACTCCCGAAGGACAGATGCAATCTTCGGGAGCGTATATATAAAAGGTGGGAGGGCTTATTTCAGCACCCCGCCTTTACCAACCTTAATAAATGTTCAATAGCACTTGTCTAGTTGTTCGCGATTGTGCCTTGCGGAAATTTGCACACCCTGATGCGTGCTGCTCTTTGGGTACAACGGGACATAGAAACCTGTTACGTAAATGCTTTCGTCGGTATGTGCGAGGCATATACCTGCGACAATTTAGCGCGTAAACATCACCGCACAGATGGCACTCTGAGTGGGTTTGATGTCGAAACCAGCCGCCATCATCTTTCGTCGCGGAAGTAGTTAACGCTGTTCACTAGCTTTCGTCATGAAGTTTCCTGTTGTCTCCGGCCAACATCTTGAAACTTCGATGCTGGCGCCACGATGCAAAGCGCAAGTGAATTTGAGAAGAGGTAGGACGACTTTGGCGTACCATGTCGATACTTTCTTTGCGGCTAGTAGTATCTCGCCCAAGGCTTCCACCAGAAAGCTCTTGCCATGCCCTGTGTAAATGTCACGCGATCATGCTGCAAGTTCGCTAACGCCATGGTCCCGTTGCGCCAACCACGCCTGCCGGGCGCGATTCGTCCACCACAGCAACGCATCGTATTTTTCTGCCAAGTCGCATATTTGATCCAGCAGGCGCCACACGCTGTCCATTGAGAACACGCCATCGGTAACAATGATGCGGAAACGCTGTTGTTGCGCCTCTGCAGACAGCGTTCAGGTCGCCGCCATGTCGGCGTTTTGGTAGCGATAGCGTTTTGCTTTTGCAGAGTCTAACGCCGTCGATGATGGACGATGGTTGGCGGCGATCGCTGATAACGGCGTCTTCGTCGGCGAAAAAGTGGTTCGAACACGCCTCCGTTAGCGTCGAAACAGGCGGCATAAAGAATAATGTCTTCGGTTTGGAGAAATGGCTGGATATGGCCTGTTCCAGCTCTTCGTGTATCTTGTCGTGCCACAGATAAAAGCGAACGACGACATGCTGAACCTGCGGTCCATCATGCGCTTTGCACCCTTCGATAAGGCAGGATGGTTAGATAGCCTGGTAGTTGTTGGCGAGAAGTTCAACACTTCTTTCTCCTTCACCGTGATAGCAGCTTGTTGACACTCTCAATGAGCCTTTCCTCCTTATGAGTCCGCCTCTAATCTCAGCAGCGATGCTCTTGTGAGATGTTCTTTTCATTTTGCCATACATAATCGATCCTCTAAATTTAAGTTACAAAAGGACAAAAGTAAATCATGATACAAAGGGTCGTAAATGAGTGAACTCTCGAGAAATAAAGCCTTTAAATATTAACCTTTTATACATATAAGAAAAAGCGTTTGACTTTGCATCTGAAAAACAAAAACACAGATAAAACAGCAGAAAAATGTTTTAGTCATTGGATCTACGGGCCAGATAGGTTCTGAACCACTGGTGACTGGGAAACGTTCACGGCGACAGTAACGTGGTGGCAGGCTTCATTCAGGCGCAGAGGCAAGGCGAGCTGAAAGATGGTGACCTGTGCCATTGCCGACGTGACAATCCGAGATGATTGCCGGAGTGAAAACGCAAGCATAGCATCGACCATCTCTACAATGACGCTTTGCTTTTCTGTGTAGGCGAGCAAGCCGCGATTGCGCATGAAGATTGACATATGATGGTTTTGTGGAACATCTTTGAAGTGGCACGCGAGAACGGTTGCGCTGTGTTTACGCGCCTAGTTCTGATTGGTTCGCCCGGACCCAGACACGCCGTATGTAATGACACCGCAAGACACTATCCAACGCCCTGCAACTATCTATGGTGTATCGAAAGTTACAACCGAATTGTTGAGCGACTATTACCAAAAGAAGTATGCTGACACGCGTTCGGTGCGTTTCCCGGCATTATCTCGCACGTAACACCTCCTGAGGTGGAACAACCGACTACGCCGTGGACATTTATTACCCGGCAGCGTTAGGCGAAAAGTTTGTTTGTCCCCATCGGTGAAGGTACGCGTATGGACATGATGTACATGCCCGATGCCTTGCATGCTGCTATCCAACTGATGGAGGCCGACAAGACAAAACTGGTGCATCATAACGGATTTAACATTGCCTCTATGAGCTTTGACCCCGAAACCATCTACCAAGCCATTAGGAACAAGCCTGAGCTTTGAAATGGTTTGATGTTGACCCTTGAAACAGAGTATCGCCGGGCATGCTGGCCCGACCAAATGGACGATTCGCTGCAAAGGAAAGAGGGGCTGGATGCCGTACGACCTCGACTCGATGACCAAAGACATGTTGGAGAAACTTACTGAGAAACTGTTGAAGTAAAAAACACTTTGAAACGCCTCTCTTGATATACATGCGTTGGTGTGGCGACAACTACGCACTGCAATGTGGCGCAGACACAAAGAGGTCTGCAATCTACCTAAAATAAGATACACACTTGCCGCAAACAACGGATTGACCTTTTAGGCGCACGTTTTTGTTAAGCCAAACAAACAATGCCAAGCTTGCTTGCACACGTTGCCCTGGTGAGAAAAAGAGCATATGCTTTGCCCAATGACCAATCGCTGAAAACAACATCAAAACATCACTACGGCGCATGGTTAAAGAGGGTTTCTTAAAACACAGATGCTGATCGGCAGTTGTTCGAACGAATGTTAGATCCTGTTCCTAACAACTGCCATTAGCGTTTTGCCCATTGTTGGCATAGGGTGAGCGTGGTTTTGTTAGCCGTCCAACTGTTCTTTCAAGTATCGGCAATACTCTCTTTGCAATGGCTACAGTTCTTCAAGGGCGCCGCAAACACTAGCTTTACCTCCGCGGTCGCCCATCGGGTCCAGGTCGTCGATAATCATGGTCGGCCACTTTATCACATCCATGTTGTGTTCAATCACAACGACAGAGTGACCGCGTTCAATCAGTGCGCTCACAGCCGCCTAACAGCCGCTTAATGTCATGGAAATGAAGTCCCGTGGTAGGCTCGTCGAAGATGAAAAGCGTGAGGTTCGGCCTTCTCTTGTCCAATGAAATATGCTAGTTTCACACGCTGATTTTCGCTCCTGAAAGGGTAGACGAGTTCTGCCACCTCCAGCTTAATATAGGGCCCAGCCAACGTCTTCAAGTGGCTGCACCCTGGACAATAACTGTTTGTTTATGTGCAAGAACTCAATAGCCTCCAAAAGCCGTTGGGTCTAGAAATGTCGTTATGTTCTTTCCTTTTGTAGCGAGCCAAAACATCTGTTTAAAAGCGTTGGCCAGACATGTTTCGCATCTAAAACCGTCGGCCATGAACTGCATCTCCACAGTTATCACGCCTGCACGCTTTTGCATTCCTCGCATCGTCCGCCCTCGGCATTGAACGAAAAAGTATTGGGCCGAGAACCCCACTTTAGCTAATGGGGTTGATTTTGGCGAAGAGTTGGCGTATGGGTTCCGTATGCTTTTAACATAGGTGGCGGTTAGAACGCGTACTTCTGCCAATGGGATTTTTGAGTCTACCGAACTCGATATGTTTCACCTGTTTAGGTGGTCGCCTTCTAGTGCGACGAACATCTCTGGAGCATCGGCCACATCGCCCATGCTGCGTTTAGTGCAGGATGAAGTATGCCCTTGATGAGCGACGACTTGCCCGAACCGCTTACGCCCGTTACAACTGTCAGCACATTGAGCGGAAAGGTAACATCAATGCCTTTGAGATTGTTCATGCGTGCGCCCTTCAATCGTATCGACCGGTTCCACTTACGCCTGGATGTGGGCGTGTCAATCTTCTCTGCTCCCGTGAGATAAGCAACAGTATGGCTGTTGAGTACTTCTCTAAGGCATCCTGTGTGATGGTAGATGCAGGGCATTAAATCACGATTTTCGCCGCCCAAACGACCTGCATCAGGGCCAACATCAATGAGATGGTCGGCCTTTCTCAGAATATCTTCGTCGTGTTCCACAACAATTACAGTGTTTCCTATTTGCACGAGGTCGTTCAGAACCTTTATTAAGCGGTCGGTGTCGCGACTATGTAGGCTCTATACTGGCGCTCGTCGAGAATGTATAACGAGCCAGCTGAGCGAGCCGCCTCGAAGCGATGTGGTGAGCTGTATGCGCTGGCTTTCGCCGCCACTACAGGTGTTAGATCATGGGAAATAGCGTGAGGTAATGCAATCCCACGTCGAGCAGAATTGTAGTCGGTTGCTATTTCGGTGAGCAAACGGGCAGCAATCTTAGTGTCATAGTCGTTTAGTTGCGTTATGAACCATGTTTTTGCTTTCGCTGGGCATTTCACGAGGTCGGCAATGCTCATTCCGTCTATTTTAACCATGTAGCTCTTTTCTTCAAGCGTGTTCCATGACATTCGGGACAAGTTGTTTTTGCCGCGAGGCAGATTCAGCATCACGCGGTATTGTATCTTATATCTAGGTTCTCGCGTACCATCTGGAAGAGCATCAATGCACACCTGCTCGCTGGATGTCGCGCCCTTTTTCGATGGTGGCAGTCCGTGCCAGCATGTCTCCCTTTCTCGACAATTCGAAGTAAGGCTTAAAGATGGGAAAGTTATCTTGTGCGGCACGCCTGCAAAACTCTTCTTTCCAAATGCCCATCTTGTCTCCATGCCAGCATTGCACGCAACCATCGTACACGCTAAGCGGAATTGGGTCATGGCGAGCTTTTCTATGCCGATAATCTTGCCAAAGCCCCTCGCATGGGGCAAGCACCCAGCCGCGGAGAGTTAAAGGCAAACATGTTGTCCGGACGGCTCTGAAGGTCATGCCGTCGGCTTCGAACCGCGACGAGAATTCGTAGGTGATGTTGGAAGGAAGAAACACCAGCCTACACTCGCCGCGTGACCTTTCGCACATGGCGGTCTCTACCGAGTTTAGTCGTGAAGATGTTCCCACTGTCGTCTACGGCAAGTCGGTCAATGAGCAACAGGTATTCGTCGGCGTTGGCAGCTTTCAGCTTTTCCTCATTTTCCACAAAGCTCGTCAATGTGAACAAAGTCGCCCTTGTGCACACAAATCGGCATAGCCCTCTTTTGCACAAACATGCTGAGTTGCTCGAATGTTCTCCTCTGGCACATGGATGGGCGCGAAAGCACCAAACTTTGTTCCGTTGGAATATTGTTGCGCATTGTATACGTCTCCACGCTGTGGTTTTTCACTTTGTCCCGGAAACAGGCGATATGGTCTTGCCTATCCGTGCAGAGCAGGCGCATGTGCTCGCCTATTTTCTGTAGTGCCCACCGTTGAGCGTGGGTTTCGCGTGTTAACCTTTTCGTTCGATGGCAATGAGCGGCAAACCCTTGATGAAAATCGCATTCGGGCTTGCTCATATTGCCGAGAAATTGGCGTGCGCATGATGAGCGACTCCACATAACGGCGCTGCCCTTCGGCATAAAAGCGTGTCGAGCCAACGAAGACTTGCCCGACCCGGGCTAACGCCAGCAATGGCAATGAACTTATTTCGAGGTATGTTAAGGCTGATGTTTTTGAGGTTGTTTACCCTCACCCCTTTTAACTCTATATGTTTATCTATTTCATTTATCATAGTTGTCAATAATACAATCAATGCGTCGACCTGCAACACAAATAAAAATCCGATTTACATCATCACTCCCGTCACTTTTACGATACATTTTTCGCATCTTCTGCAAATACAATCGCATTTTGTTCACGTCTTATATAGCGTAAAAACGATAAACAATCACAATGAAAAACATACATGTGGCATTTTTCCATGTGTTTCTGGTCGGATTGCGGCCATGGATGCACCCCAAACACCGACATCGCCACAGAACAACAACCGTATCGGTAAAGGCCGATAGCACATCTGCAGCTATTGAGGTGTATTCAGACACTGCTTCTGCCAACGGTTCGGGTTCGATAGCGCTATATATCGAGCTCGTGGGACGACGACGATGACATCCACGAAGATTTTAGCCATGTCATTAATGAGAGTTGTTGGCCAGTAGCCCAAAAGACTACGGGGTAGTCGTCATTATCGTCTTTTCTCGGTTTTTATTCCTTGCGTGTGCGGCCTTCCAATCTTCGGTTTCATTATCATTATATGGTAAAGCGACACAACGACCGCGTAAAATTGTCGATGAGGCACTGCGGAAATGGGGCAATTGCCGCCTGCAAAGGCCGATGCCGCGTTTGCCGAAAGCGATGAAATGCTGTGGAAAAAAGGTGTTAAGAACTCGGCTCTTGGCTTGGGATTGGCACTGATGTTCTTCATGTTCGATGCAGAAGGCCTTGCTGGTGTGGGTCTGTTGCGAGCATGACTCGGGACAGGTGTATATGCGCGCATCTCGCAGAAACACGAAAGAAATAAAGACGAAAACAACCACCCAATTCTAAAAGTGGAACGTGACGCAGCTCAACGATAACGCACTGGTTGCCTTGGCGGCTGAACAACACAACCGTGTAAAAGCTTTTAACGAGCTGGTTGTGAGGTATCAGTCGCCCATCAGGCGATTTTTTCTCAACCAAACGTTGCGAAACGAGCCGTTGAGCGACGACTTGGCACAAGACACATTCGTAAAAGCCTATCTCAACATCACCAAATTCAGGCGACTCGCCTTTTTCCCACTTGGCTGTATCGCATCGCCTACAGTGTCTCACGACCATACGCGCAGCAACAAGCACACAGAAGATTTGGAAACGACGTGAGGTAGCACGGCGAAACGCAGAGGTTTCCGGACACTAAACCGCTCGCTCAGACATTTTACGAGCATCGAACAGGCTGAGCAACTACGAACGAATATGTGTGTTGCTTTACGGCATGGAGATTGGCCATCAGTACAAATAGCCGAGATAACGGGCATGGCCAGCAGGAACAGTAAAGTCGCATTTGTTCAGAGGAAAAGATGACCAGATGCTCAAAAGAAAATGGATGTGACGAGAAAGAGATGACGAATTGTTGATGCGACTTCTGAGAGCATAAACAAGAAACTATTCGACAACGGCTTTTTCTGAACGGGTGATGCAAAGCACTGTTCGGCCATCCGCACCTACAACAGGGTATGGACACTCTTCTGTTGCATGGTGGGTTTGGCGTTTATTCTGCTTACGCGGAGGTTGGGAACAGGTGGCACGCATTGGCCACATCCTAAGCTCGCAGTTCTATGATGCACTGTATGGCTTTAAACCTAACGAGTTTCACAATCCCGTTGTTCTGTTCGTTGCCATGCTCACGTTCATCGGCGCGTAACGGTTCTAATCACAATCTCTGAAAGATCACATTGGGACGATCGTCCACATTTATTATCTTGCACTGCATACAAAAGGGCAGGCGAAGCCATCGTCTGCCCTTTTTGTTGGGCATTGATGTCGTTCTAAACGGTTTTATAAGCTTGTACGTCTTCAAGAATCTAATGTTATAAATCACACATAAACTGTCTTTTTGTCCCTATGATAAGCTTTGGCCTTACTAAGTTTAACCTTTTGGTCATGTTTATTGTTTTGTGTCAGGATACGAGTAACGCCATACTTTCTTTTTAGCCTGAACGAGCTAACAGGTGTCCTTGTAAGGTTTTCATGCCATTCATGTCGTTTTTTTCTTTACGAAGGAATAAAATACTTGCACTTAATTTCTAACATCATAAGAACTTTCTCAACCCATTAATCGCACGACAATCGTAAAAAACATGATACGTATGTCTCCACTACTACAAATGTAGTAGAGGTAAAACTAACAACAAAATGAGGACATGCCTTTTTTACACATCCTCATTTTTGTATTGCAAATATCGTCATTATGCACTTTGTGGCTTGGTAGCAACGCAACCGCTTGCTGTTTTCATTTTATTCCTTTAAGAAAACAGCCGTGTTTTGTGTACTTCATCTTATAAAGCACAGCCCCCTTTCACTTATAATCTCTTCTTTTCAGAATTTCCAGCACCAGTACCCTTATATTTGGAACGAGAAGCATTAAAGTTGTAAGAAAGCGTAACCTTCACCATGCGAGTATCGAAAGTATTCTCCTGCAACAATTGCATTTGATTACTATACACGAGCGTGCCCGACTTTTGTAAATGAAGAAGGTCTTTGCCTTCTATTTTCAAAACTATGCTTTCCTTTAAGAAAGACTTGGTTAAGCCCACGTCCAAACCAAACACATTACGTGTGAAATACATATTCTGATAGTGGCCCTTAGATTGATAGTTCACATCAACATTAGCCATCACCTTCCCAGGAAGTTTCAAAATGTTGGCCCACTGCACATTCAACACAGGCTTATCCATGTTGAAAGTACCCATCATGGTGTTCAGCGCAAGCCACTGTTTGCGAACCCCAACGGCCAGGCGTGGGTTCCAAAAGCCCAAAAGAAGGAGCTGCTGCCAGCATAACCGTCAAACTCTTAATGCTGTTCAGATTCTTATACTTCACTTTTGTAATAGATGTGTTTCCCGGCATCTGCTCTGCCCAGTAGATAATCGCATCACGCTCATCTTGCCAGCTTACCATTGCCTGAACATATTTCCATTCGGCCGCGGCCGTAACATCATGTACATGTTCACTACTCAGATTAGGATTTCCCGACTGCATGGAGAAACGATTGACATATATGACATTATTTTGACAACTGACGATAAGTAGGACGCTTGGTCTTAACAGAATAGCCCATGTTAAGGCGCACCTTACCTACTTTGGCCATCAGTGAAAGACTTGGAAACATATTGTTGAAGTTGCGACTTTGAAGAGGCATGTAAAGCCCATCCTCATAATACTTTGAACGACACGTGTCTCAAAACGAACACCAGCATTCAATATGCTGAAAAGGCAATCCATACTGGTATTCAAGGAACGGACTGACTTGAGTCTCTTTAAGCAGGCTGGCCGAATTCGACAGGATGTCTATGCGGTCGATTGTGTAATCATCATGGCGGTTGTTGGCAATAACTTCCACACCACCCTTAAACATACCCTTAAACAACTGATGCCCTAAAATCAGTTTGGCAGCAACCAAATTGTTACGTGCCATCACTTATGGATGTGCAGTTTCCTAGAATCATAGGCGGCACTCGTTTCATCACTGTGCTGCGTGTTTTTGTCGTGATTGAAAAGGTAGTCTATATTCAGGTTCACCAATGTCTTGCCGACCACACCATTATAATAAGCATTCAACTGATGTGTGGGCTGATTGTTATACCCCGTCCAAGCATGGGTAGATAGTTCATCGTATGGCTGTCCGTTGGCAGTTACGCGAGTACCCGTAAGCATGTCTGAATGATGGCAGGCACTAAAAACCCACAATGTACTCAAATCCCAAAGAATGTGTTTTTGATGTCGTGTAGTCCAAACCAACCGTCAAGTCGTGGTTGTTGTTCTGAACGCGGTTATTTAACTCATTTTTCTGTTGCCACAAAGGTTCAGCGTGTATCGTCTGCTCTAAATCGCCTTTTGTGAGCACTTCATCGTGCGTCCATTTATACTGGCCGAAGGCATAAAGTCCCTTATTATTAAAAGAAAGGTCTACCAGGCTAGAACAATCCGTGTTCTCCGAACGGGCATAAGTGCTCACGAAACCTATTCCCATTCCTTCGCCCTTAGGTTTCAGAAGCCTGATCTTAACTATCGCCCTTACGTCAGAAGGGTATTCCGCCAGGGTTCTGAATAACCTCAACGTCCTTTAATTGACGCGAGTCGATACGGCTCAGTTCATTCAGGTTCCTCACCATGGCGTCCATTAACATACACTAGGGGACTGCCCTTACCGAAGACGTTAATGCCTTCACTGGTCAACACCATGCCAGGAACATACCTAAGTACATCCACAACAGTACCTGCCAAACTGAGAGGCGTTTCAGCCACATGGGTTATAAGGCCCTCCTTGCCCATTGCATAAGGAGAACGATTGCCCTTAACCATAACCGTACCAAGCGTCTTCACGTCTTGTTGGAGGATTACTTCGCCCAAAGACGGGGCAGAAGGCAACGTCTTGAGGATGTAGCCACAACACTCGCCACGAATAACACTCTCCTCTGCCGGCTCAGCAAGACGGAACTCACCATTCTTGCCAGAAACGGTACCAGATATGAATGTGCTATCGCTAGCCCGCAAGAGCATCACATTGGCATATTCGATAGCCTGATGCGCTTCATCCACAATGTTGCCGGTTATTTCTTGGGCTGACACTGCTGTCACCATGCCTAGCCATAGCGTAATTAATACTTGTAGTTTTTTCATGTCCTCACTTCTTTAATTATTTTATTCCTATAGTCACAAGGAGATGGTTTTGGAATTAACCAATCGGAAATTGAGAGTTAGAAGCGACTCCAACTCTTCTTTGTAATCGGCTATGTGTTCGAAGAAATTCATCACCGCTCGCCTGAACTCCTCCTTTCGTTCTGTAAAACCCCGTGTTGATGACTTTCTTCCGGAGCATTTTCCGAAGGCGTTCGATGAGGTTGAGGTTTGGTGAATACGGAGGTAGGAACACTTGCCTTATCCTGGTGCCCTTCACCCATTGGGCAAGTTCCTTGTTATGATAGTACTTGGCATTGTCGGATATGATGTATATCTCGGTGGCCTCGGGATGCCTTGCCAGTGCTGCCTCGTAGAGTTCGCGCGTGGACTGGGCGTTCACCCTGGGGCAGTCAAGGGTGATGACGTCGGTTACGTCGTGGGCGTTGAGAAGTCCGTTGAGGTTTATCCGGTCACGGCCGCTCACCGTGGGTTGCTCCATGCGTTCGCCTTTCTCAACCCAAGCGTAGGTGGAGCGGCTGTTGTGCGTGGGATGTACGCCGTCGGCATAGTAAACCACGGCGGAACTGTCCATGTCCATAAGCGTCTTGGACAACTCATCGACGAACTCTTCCTCGCTTCTGTGCGTCGGCCTCGCAAGGCACTTCCGTCGTCTTCTTGTAGGTGGAGCCGATGCGGTTGAGCAGGTCTACCGTCCCTTGCGGGGTGTACGACACGCCGGAAGTACACTTTATCCATTGGGCAACACTTTTGGCATCGGTGTATACCTTACGGCGGAGTTCTGCGCATAGGGTGGCTATTTGCGAACTGTCCAAAAGTCCCCAATAGCCCTTGTAGTGGTTGTCGGTCAGTTTGGAAATGCCACCCGACTTGTAGGACTCAGCATAGTTGTACACGCTGGATAGGCTTATTCCAAGGTCGCAGGAGATTGTTTTCGCATCGCGACCATGAGCCAGCATCAGTATGCAGGTAATCTGAGCCCAGTAGGGTTCAAAACCCCTTACTGTGCTGAAGCCGACGAAGGGTATCGAGTTCTTCTATGGGTAAGTTTTTAACATCAGATGCAAAGATACGCTTTTCTAGAGATTTTCCAAATCTATTTACTTTCGACTATAACTTCTTCATTCTCTTGTGTTTTTTAAGTTTAATATAATAGGTTTGGGGATTCTCATTGCATGCTGAGTCTCCCCTCTACTGAGTAGTTTATGGCATTGTAAATCAATCTGTAACACTTATCCATATAACATAGATAGTACCCTGTTAATGCAGGCTACATAAAAATGTTTTAAGTTTACACCGCAAAGCGACATTGAATAGTAATCTACTTTTTCTTTTTTGCAAATATAAGATGATTATCATTCAGTACAAAAATATTTTCTTTCTACATACTGCATATTGTTAACGCTCTTTTGGGACTATACATATTCTTTAATCGGAAAGGAATATTTATTGCTGAAAAACGTTTCAGGCGACATTTTGATTGATTGTTGAGTATATGAAAATAAAACGGCGGTGTTTTTTGTATATTTGGAATAAACATAAATAAAAATGAGCACCTGTTATGCACATCATGAATGAGTACTTCTCAATTGCCCATCAAACCCATCTAGCGTATCTTTTACCTTGCTTGCCTATCTGCCTTTGTCTCTTTTTCAGTAAGAATTTTAACATTCTGAGTGCCCTCGTCATTCACCAAAGACGCACCTTGCCTCAAATAATCGATTCTCGCGAAGGTTTGTTTTGATGTAAAAAGGGGCTAGTAGTAAATGCAAGTAAAATGAATACACATTGCATAAAACTGTAGTTGGCACTATGTATTTGGCTATTTGCAGCAAAATGGAGTGCGTTTTGGTGCTAAATGCAGTGCATTTTGGTGCTAAATGCAATGAAGTCATCTAGACTTTTCCCTCTTTCTTATCTTTTTCAGAAAAATCAGTATAAATGCGATATAGTTCCATCCCTCCCAACTGGTTTGCGTGGTGTCGAACCTGTTGAGCATCGCTCCTGTATGAGTCCATCCACGCATTGGTCCTTTCAATGCTGTATCTCTCCTTGTAAAGCAGTTCATCAAGTAACTCGTCATCTCTGCGCATTCCTCTCCGCTGATTGAAGGCGACGTTTGGGAACACCTCCTGCCGATGGCAATCCCGCCTGAATTGTGCAGAGTCAAAACCGGCATCTGCATTGAGAAAGAGCCCCTGATACGGACCAAGCCAGAGTCCTCAATACCTGCGAACAAGCCCCTGAAGTACCTCGGAGATGCAGTGAAGGTCGTTGTGGGAACCCGAAACAGGCGTGGACATGGCAAAGCGGTAGTGCCTTGCCGGTCTGTGACATAGATGGTATTGGTGGTCGTTCTTTTCTTGCCGTCCTGGTATCCACAGCACTCCCTGCCGCGAAGCGTGGTGGTGTGGCTGCTGTCCAAACCACACTGGACATGTCCAAGAAAGACCTGTGACGGCTCAACATCGCGGCCCAAACCTTTTCCATTCGCCGTTCCTCGACCACTCTGCGGAAATGGGCATACACGCTCTTGTAGCTCAAAACCCTCCCCGTGAAGATGGCTGAAACGGGAAGCATGTGCCACTGACAGCCCGTTTTCAACTTGTAGAGAATGCACTGAATGACCTCCACCAGGTCACTTTTTGTAACATAACCGCGTTTTGCCACCGACAAATATGGCAAGATCTCAGATTTTATTGTATCTTTGTCCAGCACTTTCGTACATGAGAGGAGTGTTTATCTTGGTTTTTACAGTACAAAGATAATAAACTCCTCTCAATTTGTAGAGATTTTAAAAAGTCTCAGATGACTTCAATGCGTTTTGGTGCTAAATGCAATGCGTTTTGGTACTAAATGGAAGGCGTTTTGGTACTAAATGGAAGGCGTTTTGGTGCTAAACGCAAGGCAAATGGTGCTAAATGCAACGCGATTAAGCATAAAAATACGTTGAAATGAGAGAAATAAAAACCCTTTCGAGGCATGAAACACATGGCTCAAAAAGGGCAAAATATCCATTAAAATGCAGGTTTTTTTAGGGGCTAAAAGTGCGTATTTCGGCATAAAGAATAATGAGCCGCAACCAAACTAGAAAGGCAAAATGGTGCAAAATGCAAGTTTTCTTCTTAAAAACGGATGGACTAGAAGATGTGGTAGGTTAGAAATAGTGGATATTTGTCTACTTTTCACCCTAGATTTTTGCTAGAACAGAATGAAAAATTGGAGCGATTTTGTAAAAATAAAATAACGATTTTAGTTTGTGAGTTAATGAGTCTGTGAGTTTATGAGTTTATGAGTTTATGAGTTTGTGAGCTCATGAGTTTATGAGTTTATGAGCTTTGTGAGCTCTATGAGTTTATGAGTTTATGAGTTTGTGAGCTTTGTGAGCTTATGAGCTTTATTATTTCACAAGTTGGTGAGTTTCAGTGAGCTCAGTGAGTTTATGAGCTTTATGAGTTTGTGAGCTTATGAGTTTCATGAGCTCTGTGAGTTTATGAGCTCATGAGCTTTGCAGAGTTTGTGAGCTTAGGAGTTTATTATTTCATAAGTTGGTGAGTTTATGAGTTTATGAGTTTATGAGTTAATGAGTTAATGAGTCTGGTGAGTTATTGAGCCTGAGGAGTTATTGAGCTTTAATTCAAGAGCAAGGGTACGCTTAGGTTAGGCAGTACTTTCTGTTGAATACTAAGGGCAGTATCAACAAGAAAACTCACTAACTTTATAAGTTATCAACTCACAAACTCATTAACTCATTAACTTAATAACTCACCAACTTATGAACTCATAATCTCACCAACTCATAATCTCAGTTAGCTTTCATCTCGGCAAGGTCTACAAACTTACCGCGAGCCTTTCGTTCTTCAATCAAACGTTTTAGTTTGCGTTGTCTATTGGGTGCTATCCATTTCCTTGCAAAGATGTTGGGGATGGCCACACCAATGGCAATGCACAACACAATGAGCGATGCACGGATGCCATTTGTCATGGCTGTGGTTAGTTCGCCCACAACGCCGTGCATGTCGAGCAAGGCAAAGAGGCAACGATACATCAAAACACCAGGCACCATAGGGATGACTGTGGGGATGGAAAGGCATTGATGGGGCAGATGGACCCAATGAACCACCTTGATATAGATGATACTGATAAGCGATGCGCCGACTAACGAACCGATAATAGGCCCCAAATCCAATCCGATGTTCCCTGAACTGTCGCCAAAGTTGATGTAGTTTCGGGTGCATACGGCAACTATTCCGCCCATAGCAAGTACCCACAATTGTTTTGGTGGGAAGTTATAAATGGTGGCAAAGCCCATTGCCGAGATGGCGGCAGCTATGGCATACTCCCCAATAACTGTGGTGGGGAATCACGCAAGGTCTTTCTACGCAGTTGTCTATACCGCACACGCGAATGGCGAATACAATGCCGAAGGCCATAGCCGAAACAATAAGTATGGTGTTAATTCCGCGGATAATGCCCACTTCGATGTTGTTATCAGCACGTCGTTAACGAAGTTGATGATGGGCACACCTGGCACAATAAACAAACGCACAGGCCATCAGTGGGGTGCCAGTGACGGTTTGTAGTGAGCAGGCAAGCCATTGGGGCATGTCGGCCACCAACTGCGAGTTGGCAAAGGTGCCCAATAGCCACGCGATGATGGTGGAAACAAAGGCAGCAACGGCTATGTTGGCATAGCCGTTAGAGCCAATCTCGTTGAGTTTTTGTACGCAAGCGGAAACCCAAGGCTGCGGCAATAGATGCGTAAAAAGAAGGCCGTCCAATCGCAACCGAACTGAATGCAGAAACCTCCACAGGCAAAACCTGCAGCAATGGCAACCTGCCAAGGGGTGTAACTGCGCTTGCGACTGCCAATTTTGTTGAGTTCTTCTTCGTAACGGTCTAGCGAATAGTCTTCTCTGATGGCACTCCACGACAGCTTGCTGATGTCGGAAATGGCACGCATTTCAATGCCAGTGTTTGTCGCAACGCTGAAATTTTGAAAACGAATGTGCCATCGCTGAGGTTTACCATCGAGCATGTTGTAGGTGATGTGGATGTGCAGATGCTCTTCGTTGCTTTCCCAAATAAGCGGCAGTTCTTTTCATGTTACGCATAATGCGACTCGTGTCTGCCGAACTTTCAACGAGAATTTTGCCTGTGCGAAGTAATAAATCTAGTTTTCTTCGCAATAGTTTCCTGGACTCAACCTGTTGATTTTCTTCAATGTTCATCGTCTATATTGAACTAAATGTTTATAATAATGTCTCTTGAAAGCATCTGCAAAATTAATAAAAACTAACGAAACGTACGAACATTTTTGGGCTTTATCGTACTTGCGAAGCGATGGATGGCCGCATTAGGCTTTGCCAATATTTATCTTTCGCCAACAACAGTTGGGTATCATGCGCCAAATGCGAACCATCAGTCGATAACGCCAGTCGATAATTCGCACACGTTTTTCGCGCCTTAACGCCCACATGATACGCTTGGTAACATGTTCAACCGTCATCAACATGGGGTAGTTGTCGCCCGTAAGAATGGGAGTGTCTACAAAACCAGGCCTTATGTCGGTGAAGATTATGGGCAATTTGCGTTTCACGGCCAATTGGTCGAGTGCTTGAATATAAGTTGCTTGAATGTTTTTGATGCGCTGTACGAGTGCCGCGCCGCCAACACCCTCAGTGCCTGCAACTGATGAAATAACGGCAATATGTCCACCGCCGTTGTCGGCCATGTAGTTAAACATGAAGTCTACCATGCGTGCAAAGCCCATCACGTTGGTGGCTAGTGTGGCTTGCTCGATGTTTTCGTCTAGCAAAGTGTTTTGTTTACCAATGCCTGAGGCATGAAAATAGAGGTCGATACCACCCAAGCGGGCGATAAGTTGCGATAAAGGCGTTGTCGCCTCGGTGTCGGTAATGTCAATGCGCTGTGTAAACACCCGTTCGGGAGCCAGCTGAGTTAATGTTTCTAGCGGTTCTAGTCGGCGGGCAGAAAGTCCCACCATCCAACCTTCTTCAATAAGACGCTTGGCAACGGCATAGCCAATGCCCGACGATGCGCCCATAATAATAGCCTTTTTCATTGTCTTTTGTTTGATAATTGTTTCTTATAATCATTTTGGCGACAAGTACGCCATATGGATTGTGCTGTTGAGTTTTTACAAATTGGGCAAATGCCTCACATTAGAGAGTTTAAACTTATAATGTTGAAGTGCTGAACGATATTGTATCTCACTTCAAGCAAAAATAATTACAACCTTATAAGCCTTTGTGGAGAGCATAAAGAGCAAAAGAACCTGTGACACCGACGAACCTGCAAACTAAGCGAATTTAAATTCCCATATAGTCGAGTTGTAAGAAGTGGGTTGTTCTTTCCGTTATCCCAAAACGGTTGTCTGATTGTTCGCCCACGAGCCACCAAAAAGCGCATCGTTGGCATCGAAAACGGCTAGTTGTCGTTGTCGGTCGAAGCACGAACGCTTTCGTCTGTTAGAAAAATCGCTTACTAATTTAGAGGTCCGCATGCCGAAAGGCACAAATCGGTCGGCTGGTTTTATGTGCCTAACCATTAGCGGAAAGAGCGATGCTGGCTCGTCGAGATGTGCACAATGAGGAGCCTTACTGGGTGCCAAAACGTTCGTTTTTACGCCCTTACTTACCTTTATGCGCACATTTGGCGAGAAAACATAGGTTCCTTCTTCGGGTATGTGCATTGTTCTGCCAGTTCGCTGGCAGGCAGCGTTTGCTCTACCAAGAGCATTTGCCTATCAATAACAAGTGTATGCGTGGACGATTGCCACTGCTTACCCGCCTGTCTGGTCAAGGCTTTGAGCTATCTGTTCTATTTGGGCAGGTGCAAAGCCAGGGATGTATTAGCTGGAAGAGCACATATTCGGGCGAAGGTGTTTGCCGTAGCCTGTCTATCGAGATGCCCAACCGCCATCTGGGTTCATCTTCGCGCACCACCGTAACATCGTTTGCATGCCTTTCAATGGCAGGATTAAATATCTTTTCTGCCTCGGCAAGCCTTTCTATTGTTTTCGCGATGTTGTTTGTAGAAACGCGATTGATTTCTGTTAGCAGGGGGACAAGCGTCAGCCTGATTTTGTTTCGTGTGAAATCGGTGGTCAGGTTATACTGTCTGTTACGTATGGTTGGCCCAGTGCTTGCAGATAGTTAAGCAAGTGGTCGTGCGAAACGGCGAGTAGGGGGCGCAGCACGTGCCCGTTTCGAGGTTTCATACCAGTAAGGCCGCTTAGTCCCGTGCCCCTTAAGAGGTTGATGAGCATGGTTTCAACGTTGTCGTCTTGATGATGGGGCCACGCAAATTCCGCATCCATATCAAGGTCGTTGCGGAGTTTCTCGAAATGGTTGTAACGCAATTCGCGTGCTGCCATTTCTGTGCTAAGCTTTGTGCAAGGCGGCGTATTCGGCGGTGTCGAAGTGTACAGTATGGAAAGCTACGCCATGTTCTCGGCATAGGTTTTCGCAAAAGGCCTCGTCGCGAAACGACTCTTCGCCGCGTAGTTTGAAGTTGCAATGCACAGCATCTCACCTTATAATCCAGGCGTAAGAGCATGCGGAAGAGTGCCACACTGTCGGCTCCACCCGACAGGGCAACGAGGTATCGACCACTTGGCGAAAGCAGTTATGGCGGTCGATGTATTGGCTTACCTCTCGTTCAATCTTCTTCATGCGCACTTTGGGTGTTGTTGGGTGAGGCCAGGCCTATTCTACGTATAGCACAAGACCCTTTAAATACTCGCCTTCGGGATGGAAAATGTTGATGGGATGGTCGGCAGGCTGGTGCAATTGGTGCATGATGCGAACCTTTGCGACCAGCTTTGTGCGGCAGCCGCAAACACGGCATTGCGGAATTGGTCTTGGTAACCACCTGGCTGCAACTGAATGTGAAGAGCAGACCGCCTGGCTTAATGCACTCGAACCCCTTAGCGTTGAGCCGCGTATAGCCTTTAAGTGCATTGTGAAGTGCGGCACGATGCTTAGCAAATGCGCTCTAGCACAGCTGAGGTCGTACTTTGTCGTTGGCGTTTAGGAATGAAATGCGTCTTCGCATGAAAGCCCTCGTGCCTGTTGTCGTTGGGGAAGTTCAATTCCACGTTTTTGGTTAGTCAGCTCGATGGCCTTTTGCGCTACCGTCTCACCGAGTGAACGAGCTTGGCGTTGCCGCGCATGGCTACACTGAAAAGCCTCCCGTGTAGCAAAAACATGTTGAGAACGCTTTTGCCCATTGCGTACTTTTCGAGCAACGAACGGTTGTCGCGCTGGTCGATAAAGAACCCGGCCTTTTTGTCCTTTCAGCCAATCGACGTGGAAAAAGCAGGCCGTTTTCCATGCCCGTATTGTTCCGCTGCCGCCATATATAAACTCATTTTCTTGTCCCAATTCGGCTTTGAAGGGTAGGGTGGTGTCACTTTGTAATACATTCTCTATGCGAGACCCCATAACCCTCGACCAATGCCTTGCTAAATCTCGTGTCGGGCGAGGTGCATACCTACTACTCATGGGCTTGCATCACGGCCGTTTTTCCGTAGCAATCAACGATTAGTCCTGGCAGATTGTCGCCTTCGCCATGCACTAGTCGATAGGTGTCGTTGTCGGCTTTGTTGGCAATGCCGATGGCCAAACGCGCGTTAAGTGCCGAGGTTAGGCGGGTTTTCCAAAAGTCGGCGTTAATTTCGCACATCCCTGAAAGACAGCACACGTACGGCGATAGAGCCGATTTGATAATGCCCCACGGCGATAAAGTCGCCCCCATTTGTGAGCACGCGCACCAGTTCCCCTCGTCAATGTCGCCCTTTTCGGCAAAATGACTGATGGCCCCAGAGAACACCCAGGGGTGAAAACGCTTTAAGCTTTCTTCCTTTCCCTTTTTAAGATATATTGATTTGTACATACTGTTAATATTGCCTGTTTATGTTGGATGGGTGTTTAACTGCAAATGACTATGGTGTTAGTCTTGCTCGTTAATCACCAATTCGTAGTCGCCACTTTGTTTTAGGCGCAATATTTCTTTATATAAGTTGATGCAAGCCCATGCGTCGAGTGCGGCATAGGCTTTTTGTTTGTCGTTCAGCACATCCGGAATCCCAATTTGTCAGCCGTTGTCTTTACTTATTTTTGTGAATAGGTTGGCGTAGAGCTTTTGCAGGCTCAGGTCTTCGATGCCCAATCCGCCCGCCAAGGTCTTGCAAGTCGATAAAAATAACCCTGGCGTGAACGCAACTCGCTTGTGCAAGGAGAGCATGTCATCGTGAAGTGACAGGCCCACCATCGGCACCGCCTTATTTTCTAAAAGGCGCAAGATGGCAGGGGTTATGCCAATGTGGTTGAGCCTGAAAAAGGAAACAAACGTCGCTAGTTGACACTCTGCAAGAGCGACACCATGTGCGTTTCCTTCTTAAACGAGGGACGCGTCTCGGTGTCTACGCCCAAGATGTCTTGGCTAAGAAGGAAGTGCACGGCTTTTTCGGCCTCGCTTTCGCTCATCACCACCACCGTTTTACCAGGAAAGTGACAGTTGGAAGTTGTGCAATGCTTTTTCTATCGAATTTGTTATATATAATCTTTCTCATTTCCACTTCGAGTTATAACGTGTTGCAAAATTAGAAAAAAGTTGTGACTTTATAGGCCTTTCTTGGTTTTTTACGCTAATTTTGCAGTTTGATTTTCGATAAAAAGCAACGATGGTAAAAAGAAAGACAGAGAGTAAGCAAAAGGAAAAGGCTCAACGTTCTCACTTAGCGGCATATTCAAGATAAGCAACGAACGAACTGACTTCGTTTTAGGTGTTGTACTCATCCTCTTGGCTGTGTACGTGGCCTTAGCCATGTTCTCTTTTTTCACCACCGGAAAGGCAGATCAAAGCATCTTGGAAGACCTTCGGCCAGGAGAATGGCTCAATACAGGCAAGGAATTTGCTAACTATTGCGGTTCGTTAGGTGCACTCTGGCCTACACGCTCATAACGCTTAACTTCGGTTTTCGCAGCTTTGCCATTCCCGTCTTCATCCTTTTGGTGGGAGCTGTTAACGCGCGCCTATAAAGTGAACCTTTGGAAAACCTTCTTTTACCTTGCCATCATCATGATTTGGTGTTCGGTGGCCTTCGCCAAGTTCCTTACTCTGCTTACAGGTAGCCTTACTTTTCAACCCAGGTGGCAACATGGGCTGTGTTTTGTGTGCAGAACATCGAGAACATGATAGGCATCCTGGGCTTACTGCTTTGTTGTTTATCGTGGCTTTGGCGTTTCTAACTTACCTTAGCGCAGAGACTGTTTCGTTTGTTCGCAAAAGCGATAAATCCTGTTAAGTACATCACTCAATACAGAAATTCACCATTGCTAACAATGGCAGTAGAACCGTTCCTGCCGACAGAGACGAGGAAGTGGAGATTGAAACGCAACGAGAAAACAAGACCACAAACGACGAAGAAGACCTCAATGACGAAGAAGACGAACTGCCAACGGTTGTAGATCTCACCGACGGAACAATGGGTTTAGGTGGCGACAAGCCGTTTGGCGGTGCACATGCCCATAAAGCGACAGCAGGCGAATGGCGACCTTCGGCGCAGCTGAAAGTGGAAATTCCACAAGCAGAAGAAACAGCTAGCGGCCGAGAACTAACCGCTGCCGATGTGTTGAGTACGCCCATTAACCCCTTAGAGCCTTTCTTATCTTACAAATACTCACGCCTGACTTGCTGGAAAGCCCACGACAACGACAACAAAACCCTACGTGGACATGACCGGTTGAAGGCCAACAACGACCGAATTATCAAGGTATTGCGCGACTTTGGCGTTGAAATAAGGGAGATTAAGGCAACGGTTGGCCCAACCATGCGCTCTACGAGATAACGCCAGCCGAGGGTGTGCGCATCAATAAGATACGCAAACCTGAAGACGACATTGCTCTGAGCCTTGCCGCACTGGGTATTCGTATCATCGCACCCATCCCTGGCAAAGGCACTATCGGCATAGAGGTGCCCAATAACAAGCCCAACATCGTGTCGATGGAAAGCATTCTCAATTCGAAGAAGTTCCAAGAAACAAAGATGGACTTGCCTTTGGCCTTGGGAAAAACCATCACCAACGAAGTGTTTATGGTAGACTTGGCCAAAATTCCACACTTGCTTGTGGCTGGTGCAACGGGTCAAGGTAAGTCGGTTGGCCTTAATGCCGTCATCACCTCTTTGCTCTACAAGAAACATCCCAACGAATTAAAGCTTGTTTTGATAGACCCGAAGAAGGTAGAGTTCAGCATTTACTCGCCCATCGTTAACCACTTCTTGGCCAAAGTGCCCGAAGAGGATGATGAACCCATCATAACGGACGTTACAAAAAGTGGTTCGTACACTCAACAGCCTTTGCAACTGATGGACACGCGCGCTACGACATGTTGAAGATGGCAGGTGCGCGTAACATTAAAGAATACAACGATAAGTTTGTCAACCATCAGTTAAACCTCACCAAGGGACACGAGTACATGCCCTATATCGTGGTGATTATCGACGAGTTCGGCGACCTTATCATGACCGCCGGCAAAGAAATCGAGTTGCCGATAGCACGTATTGCGCAGCTTGCACGCGCCGTTGGCATACACATGGTGATAGCAACCCAACGCCCAACAACGAGCATCATTACGGGTAACATCAAAGCTAACTTCCCTGGACGAATGGCTTTCAAGGTGAGCGCAATGATTGATTCGCGTACCATTCTCGACCGCCCAGGTGCCAATCAGCTTATCGGGCGCGGCGATATGCTTTTCCTTAACGGCAACGAGCCTGTTCGTGTGCAGTGCGCATTTGTAGATACGCCCGAAGTTGAGCGCATCAACAAGTTTATTGCAGACCAACCCGGTCCCGTAGAGCCAATGGAACTGCCCGAACCAAACACCGAAGAGGGGGGCATTGGTGGCGGAACGGCCGACATGAACAGCCTTTGACCCCTACTTTTGAAGAAGCAGCTCGCGCCATCGTTATCTCGCAACAAGGCTCAACAAGCATGGTTCAGCGGCGTTTTTCCATTGGATACAACCGCGCAGGGCGACTGATGGACCAGTTGGAGGCCGCTGGCATCGTGGGCATAGCACAAGGCAGCAAGCCCAGAGAGGTGCTCATCACCGACGAAAACACGCTTAACGCCCTGTTGGCTAAGCTGCGTGGGGCAGGATAAGGCCGCGTGTAGCTCTGCCATATCGTGCCAATGGGCACAACAAAACAGAATTATCACTTAAAGCCATATAAACAAATAAAACAGCTATGTTGAAGAAAGTATTATTATTGATTTGCCTTTCGGTGTTTGTTTTCAATGCAGCCAAGGCACAAAAGGATAACGATGCTCGTAAAGTGTTGGACAAAACGGCCGCCATTGTAGGCAATAAAGGTGGGGCTTTGGCCAACTTTAAGCTGTCGAATGGCAAGTTGGGAGCCATCAGCGGAACCATTTCCATCAAGGGAAACAAGTTCTATGCACGCACATCGCAGGCCACAGTGTGGTTCAATGGCAAGACACAATGGAGTTATCTGCCCTCAACCAACGAGGTAAATGTTAGCAACCCTAACCAGAGTCAGCAGGCTGCCATGAACCCTTACACCTTTATTAATATGTATAAGAGCGGCTACAACCTGTCTATGAACAAGGTGGGGCGCGACTATCAGGTGCATCTTGTGGCCGAAAAAGGCAACAAAGGCATTCCCGAACTCTATGTTTTGGTAGACGCTACGTACAAACCCAAACAGGTAAAGATGAAACGTGGCGGCGAATGGACCACCATAACGATAAGCAATTTCCAGCATAAAAACCTCTCCGACCATCTTTTCAGCTTTAATTCAAAAGACTTCCCCAGTGCCGAAGTTGTGGATTTGAGGTAAGTCAAACCCATTAACGCCTTCGTTTTCGTAACGTTTATGCCGATGAATCGCCTGCAATTATACCGCACTTATACAGACATCGTTCGTTATCCATGCGCCGTGCCTTGATTACGAGCACAATCGTTCGGCCAAATACCTATTTTATATAGGCTATATAATGGGTTTCGCATATATGTTGTTTATTGCAGTGCTGCTTTCTTTGAAGGTTAACAACATGCGCGACACCAACGCGGCCGGCCTAATAGTGGGCATTTTGCCTATCATCCTGTTGGTAGACCTCTTTATACGTTTCACCTATCAGCAAACGCCAGCTACAGATAATCATGCTAGTGCACTGCTGCCGTTACCCCGAAAGGTTTGCATTGAAAGCTTTATAGGTGCCTCGCTCTTTAATCTAGGCAACACATGGTGGTATGTATTGTTTGTCCCCCTATTGCGTGATGTCGGTGGTGTTCAGCTATGGCTTGCTTGCAACCATCTTGCTTTTGGCATTTATTGGATTAGCCATCTTGCTTAACAGCCAATTGTATGTGCTTTTCCGAACCCTCGTTTCGCAGTCTTTATTATGGATATTGGAGCTTTTAGCCGTGTATAGCCTTTTGGCAATACCCATGATTTTGGGTGGAAACGGCTCGTTTGCATCGTCACTTTTCATTTATTCACGCCTAGGTATAGCCCTGTCGCAAGGCGAAATGTGGCCGTTACTCATTGTTTTAGCTCTACTTATAGCTGTGGTTTGGCTGAACAGAGAAGTACAATTCCGTGCCATTTGGCGCGAGTTGACCAGCGAGAAAGCTGCAACCAAGGTCGATGGGAAAGACCGATTGGCCTTTCTCAGGCAGCACGGTGCGATTGGCGAATACGCTCATTTGGAGTGGAAATTGATTTCGCGCAACAAGTTTCCGCGCAAAACGTTCATTTATAGCTTTTTTCTGATAGCACTTTTGAGTGTTGTCATCGCTTTCACGCAAGCCTACAATGGCGATGGAATGGTGCGTTTTTGGTGTTCTCAACTTCGTCATATTAGCTCTCTCAGTCTTGTCGCGACTGTTAAGCATGGAAGGAAACTATATCGACATGCTTATGGTACATCCCAACAGCATTTATTCGCTTTTGCGAGCCAAGTATTATGTGTATTGTGGCTTGCTCATAGTGCCCTTTATGCTTATGCTGCCAATGGTGTTCGTAGGTAAGGCCAGTTTGCTTATGTTGTTGGATTCGGTCTGCGGCCGGATTCAGTTCTTTTGTTTTCTTCCAGTCGGGCCGTTTACAACAAGCGAACTCAAAAACTTAACGTCTCGCTCATGTCAAGCCGAAACGTAGAACGTAACTATCTGTACTTATTTGTTTGTTTCTTGGCGCTACTTACCCCAGTGATATTCTGTATGTACTTTCCATGCCTGCTCACCCACTATTTGTTACTTATGTCTTGGCTTTGGTAGGGCTTATCGGTATTGCCACCCATCGCTTGGATAAGGAACGTTTATGTGCGAATGATGGCACGGCGGCATGAAAATTTGGAAGGATTTAGGACTTCAAATGATAGCGCGTATGGCATTGCAGGGCAAAAAGGACCAAAGGTTTTCGGCCAGCCCACTGCAAATCGTCATAGATATTTAGTAACTTTACTAGCATATTATGCGGTTCGTTTACTGAACCGCCATTAAGGATAAGAATCAATAAACCAACACGATAATGCACTTTAAATGGATATACGAACCGCTTTCGCCACAAATGCAATCTGCGGCAAAGGAGTTGGGCGAGAAACTCAATATGAGCACCATTCTAGCTCAATTGCTCATACCGTAGGGGCATAACAACAGAAAGTGCGGCCAAGCGTTTCTTCCGTCCGCAGCTCAACGACATCATCAACCCCTTTCTGATGAAAGACATGGACGTGGCCGTAGACAGGCTTAACGATGCAATGGGACGTAAAGAGCGCATTATGGTGTATGGCGACTACGATATCGACGGATGCACATCGGTTGCCCCTCGTGTATAAATTCCTTCAACAATTCTACTCAACATCGAGTATTACATGCCCGACCGCTACGAAGAAGGCTACGGCGTTAGTCGCCAGGGGCATTGATTATGCCCACCAATCGGGCGTAAAGCTTGTTATCATCCTCGACTGCGGAATTAAGGCCATCGAAGAAATTGCTTACGCCAAATCGCTGGGTATCGACTTCGTTATATGCGACCACCACGTTCCCGATGAGAGAGATGCCGCCAGCAGTGGCCATTCTTAATCCCAAACGCCCCGACGACCATTATCCCTTTAAGCACCTTTCGGGTTGCGGGTGGGCTTTCAAGTTCATGCAAGCCTCTGCCAAAAACAACGGCATTCCCTTCTCGCGACTCATTCCCATGCTCGACTTATGCGCCGTTAGCATAGCAGCCGACTTGGTTCAGGTGGAAGAAGAAAATCGTATATTGGCTCACGGGCTGAAACAGCTCAGCAAAACCCCAGTTTGGGCTTAAAAGCCATCATAGACATCTGCGGACTTTCGGGTAAAGAGATTTTGCATGAGCGACATCGTTTTTCAAAATCAGGGCCGCGCATCAACGCATCGGGGCGCATGGAAAGTGGAAAAAGAAAGTGTGTCACTACTGGTAGAGAAAGATTATAACGTGGCTTTGCAAAGTGCCAAGCACATTAACGAATACAACGAGCAACGCAAAGACATCGACAAGCAAATGACCGAGGAGGCAAACCAAATTGTTGCACGCCTGGAAAGTCAGAAAAAGCAGTCGAGCATCGTGCTATACGATGAGAATTGGAAAAAAGGTGTGATTGGAATCGTTGCCTCACGACTCACCGAAATTTACTTCCGGCCCACCGTTGTCATTACCCGCGATGGAGATTTCGCCACAGGTTCGCTCGGCAGCGTCATGGGTTTCGACATCTATTCGGCCATTAAGAGTTGCCGCGACTTGCTCATCAACTTCGGCGGACACACCCTATGCCGCAGGACTGACCATGAGATGGGACGACGTTCCGCGTTTTGTAGAACGTTTTCACCAATACGTAGACAGCCATATACTGCCCGAACAGACCGAGGCCATACTGCACATTGATGAGATTATAGACTTTAAGGACATCACCAAGAAGATGCACCACGACTTAAAAAAGTTCTCGCCCTTCGGTCCGGCAACCTCAAACCGCGCTTTTGCACCAACAATGTTTACGATTATGGTACCAGCAAGGTGGTGGGCGCGAACAAGAACACATCAAACTCGAACTTATCGATTCTAAATCGAGCAATGTGGTAAACGGCATTGCTTTTGGGCGAGAGTGCCTCGGCACGCTATATCAAGTCGAAACGTAGCTTTGACATTGCCTATACCATCGAAGACAACGTATTTAGACACAACAACGTGCAACTGCAAATAGAAGATATTAGGCTTACCGAAAGCGACGAGAACGACGAACACAACGCCCTTTAACTGCGCCTATGGAAGAAACTAACGGCACGCAAACCGCCCACGACGCGTTTAAACGAACGTTGCGCGAGTATTGGGGCTACCCCGATTTTCGTGGCATTCAGCGAGACATCATCGAGAGTATCGCCCAAGGAAAGGATACGCTTGGACTGATGCCTACGGGCGGTGGTAAGTCTATCACCTTCCAAGTGCCTGCTTTGGTGATGCCTGGCGTTTGCGTTGTGATAACCCCTTTGATAGCCCTGATGAAAGACCCAAGTTGACCATCTGCGGCAGAAAGGCATACAGGCGGCTGCCATCTATTCGGGAATGAGCGCGCGCGAGATAATCACAACGCTCGAAAATTGTGTCTTTGGTGGTGTAAAACTCCTTTATGTGTCGCCCGAACGATTGTTTTCCGACATCTTCAAAACAAAGTTCAAACACATGGCAGTGAGTTTCATCACCGTAGACGAAGCCCACTGTATCAGCCAATGGGGTTACGATTTCCGCCCTTCTTACCTGGCCATTGCCGAGGTTAGAAAGCTTAAACCCGACGTTGCAGTGCTTGCCTTAACAGCTACAGCCACTCCCAAGGTGGTAGACGACATTCAGGAGCGATTGAATTTAGGCAAAAGAACGTGTTCCGAATGAGTTTCGAACGTTCAAACTTGGCTACATCGTCCGGCGATACGATGGACAAGCACACCGAACTGATACATATTCTCAACGCCGTGGCTGGTTCGGCCATCGTTTATGTGCGCAGTCGCAAGCACGCCAGCGACATCGCCACCCACATTTCCTCGGCAAACATCTCTGCAACCTTCTATCATGCAGGCCTAGAACCTGCTGTAAAGAACCAACGACAAAGCAGCTGGCAGCAAAACGAGGTGCGAGTGATGGTCACCAATGCCTGCTGGCATGGGCATAGACAAGCCCGACGTGCGCTTGGTGGTGCACATGGATTGCCCCGACTCTATTCGAAGCCTACTCAAGAGGCGGGTAGGGCAGGGCGCGACGGCAAAAAGGCTTATGCCGTGTTGCTATGGAACAATAGCGACCGCAGGAAACTGAACAAGCGCGTGGCTGAAACCTTTCCCGAAAAAGAGTATATAAAAGAGGTGTACGAAGATTTAGCCTTTCACTATTACCAAATAGGTGTGGCCAGCGGTGCAGGCTATTCGTTCGTATTCGAGATAGACTAAAAGTTTTGCCGAACGTCAGCATTTCCCTGTACAAACGCATTCGGCATTGCAGATTTTGGAGCGGGCAGGCTACATACATTACGAAATGGACCCAGAAGCAAGGGCAAGAGTGATGTTTAAACTGGGACGTAACGACTTGTATCGCTTAGACGAAGGGAGTGCGTTTGAAGAGGCTGTGATTACTGCTTTGCTAAGAAACTACGGCGGACTATTCAGCAATTACGTTTATATTGATGAAAGTTTACTGGCACAGGAAGCCGAACTGACCACTCACCAAGTGTATGTGATACTTAAAAATCTAGCCCAACGCAACATCATCAACTTTATTCCGCAACGCAAAACTCCGTTTATTACCTATTTGCGCGATAGGGTAGACGGCGAACGGGTTGTGCTGAGCAAGGAAATATACGAAGAACGCAAGGAGCAATATGTTGCTCGCATCAATGCCATGCAGGCTTACGCCACAAATGGAGATGTTTGCCGAAGTCGCCAACTCCTTATATACTTTGGCGAAGAGCGACACAAAGATTGCCAACAATGCGATGTTTGCTGGAACATGCCTCGCCCGAACCTAGCAACGAACAAACAACCATGGCTCGTAACGCCATACTAAATTTGCTGAAAGATGGCGAACGACACCACATAACCGAACTTAACAAGCTAAACTTACCCCAAAAGGGCTTAGATGTGGCACTCGAATACCTCATTCACGAAGAGGAAGTAGGCCTTGATGGTAGTTTCCTTTATGTGATAGAGTGAGTTTGTGAGGTTAAGTGAGTTTGTGAGGTTAGTGAGTTAGTAAGTCTGTGAGGTTATGAGGTTGTGAGTTAGTAAGTTTGAGAGTGATAAGAGGTTGTGAGTTAGTAGTCTTGTGAGTTAGTAAGCTTGAGAGGTTATGGGGTTGTTAGTTTGTTCTCTCTCCTTCTTGTCAACTTGTTAACTAGTCAACTCGTTAACCGATATTTTGTCTTCTTTCAGCATAAATTTTAACATTATGGAGTACCTTTTTCTGCTCACCAATCGCTCACCTTGCCGCAAATAATCGATCTCGCGATGGTTGTTTTTGATGCAAAAAGGCATGAATGGGCAAAATGAATTTTTATTTAAGCTAGGAGATTCGGTAAATATCTCAACTAATTGTTTGCCAGTGTAAATATATTATTTGTACCTTGTACATAAAACCCCCGAACGACCCATCACAGGGCAGAATCGGGGAAATTATAAAATTAACTGCTGTGAAGTTACGAAAAATTTCTGACATAACACCAACTTTGCCCTTTTACAGAGTTCGATTTTTGCAACATTATCGCGATAGCTTTGTAAAGAGCGAACTTGGGCGCGATCCGTGCCCAACTCCCACTCGAGGAACTGGCAGCGGAGTTGGCGAGCCGCACCCATGAGCGTAGGCGTGGAAAAACCTCTTTTTCGGCAGAAGGGAAATCGCCCTTATGTTCCTCGCTACACGGCCTGTCGGACGACGGCCTGATAGAGCTGCTCAACGGAAGCATCCACATGCAGATGTTCTGCGGTGTGCTGATAGACCCCTGCCAATCCCATCAAGGACGGGAAGATTGTAGTGCGCATACGCAACCGCCTTGCCAGGCGCCTCAACATAGACGGCCTTCAACGCATATTGTACGCCCGGTGGGAAGGCGACCTCAAGGACAAGGACCTGTGCCTGACGGATGCGACCTGCTATGAGAGCCACCTGCGTTTCCCGACAGACGTCAAACTGCTTTGGGAGTGTTGCCGATGGCTTCACGACCTGCTCGTTTGCCAGAGCAAGCGGCTGTCGGAGCGCGTACCGAGAAACAAGTACAATGATGTTGCCAAGGCCACGCTATACACGCCAGCAGCGCAGGCACACCGGCTCGGCCACGCGCAGGCTCAGGAGAAGGCTCCTGAAACTTCTTGCCAGCTCCGCTCCCAATGGAACGGCCTCCGCGTTGTACGGCCCCTGCATCAGCCTGTCAGCAGAACAAGAAAAGCGGCTGTCCGCCGTGCGTGAGGTGTGCCTCCAACAGTCGGACCTGTTCGCAGGCCAGGAGGTCAAGCACCGCATCGTCAGCATCGACCGCCCGTACCTCCGTCCCATCGTCAGGGGCAAGGAAAACAAGCGCGTGGAGTTTGGGGCAAAGGTCAACAACATACAGATTGACGGCATATCATTCATAGAACACCACCCTTCGAGGCCTTCAACGAGGGCATTCGCCTTAGGCAGTGCATTGAATATCAGGAATCGCTGACGGGGTCAAAAGTCAAACGTGTCGGCGCCGACTCCATATACGCCAACAATGCCAACCGCACCATGTGTACGGAAAAGAGGCATAACGACCTGTTTCGTCAGAAAAGGCCCAAAGCCCAAAAGAAGAAGCCGGATGCCTCAAGAGGGCGAGAAGGAGTTATCAGGACCCTCAGGGCCACGGTAATGGAGGGCAGCTCGGAAACCAGAAACAGCACTATGCCGTTGGGCGCATCAAGGCACGCAACATGTTCAGCGAAACATTGCTGCTCTTCTTCGGGATCCATACGGCAAATGCCGCTGTCCTTGCCGCAAGGCAGGTGGCCAGGGACATCGAAGAAGGCGGCTTGATAAAAATGAGGTGATTTTATATCCATCCATAGATCGGGTATGGAAGGGACAGGGTGTGCCCATACGGCTCGACATTTGGGAGTTTTTGCGCGCAAAGCACATCAACACTCTTTCCAAAGACGCTTTTCAAGAAAAGAATCTGGCATTTGGACAGTCTCCAGAAATTCCTAAGAGGGAATTAACTGAATTACCCTAAGTAAATCGCCATTTGCACCTGTTCTTGGGCTATTTTGCCGCAAAATGCAGTCAATATGCTGCTAAATGGAGCGCAGTTTTGCTGCTACAATGAGTGCGTTTTGCTGCTAAACGCAAGGTGATGCTGCTAAATGCAGTGCAAAAATGCCGCTAAATGCGAGACAAAAAGCATAAAAATAACACTGCAATGGTATAAACATAACCTTTTCTAACCATTAGAAGCAGGGCTAAACAGGCCAAAACATCCATTAAAAAGTGGGGTTTTGTGGCTAAAAAGTGCGTAATCAGTCGAAAAATATGAGCAGGCAACCAAACTAGAAAGGCTAAATGGTGCAAAACGCAGATGATTCCCTAGAAAACGAGCAAAAGAAAAACCGTGTATTTGCTTGAAAAAGTGCCTAATAACCTGTTTAGAGAGGTCTTTAGCTAGAATGGGTTGGCCAACGAGATGTGTTTTGTAAAATATAATTACTAAATTTAATAAATGGTAGTTGTAAGATTGATGGTAAGATGCTTCTATGATAAACCAAAGTGTTAGAAAATGGATGAAAAGCATTAGTCGTGAATAGATGTGAAGATGCCTTTGTAATGAAGCGATAGGGGAAAATCACCGAAAAACTAATCAAGTATTGTCTGGTTGTTTCTTTATGCCATGTTGCATGCTGCACAATCTGCTATGCGACACAAAAATCGTCTAGAGTGGGCTGGAAGGAAATGTTTCAAGCCCAATCTAGACGATTGTTTTCTTGGAAAGGTATGTACCTTTTATACGCCAGTTACTTCTGACAAGCCAATCTTTGCAACAAGTCGGCAGAACGGCAGTTCTTATTTCACCATGAAGTCCATCGTTTTGAGGGCAACGTAAGCCTTGGTCATGTACCAAATGCCCTTATAGTCGCCATACTTACCCCACGAGTTCTTCACCATATAGTATTCTTTACCGTTTTGGTCCTTAGCAATACCAAAGATGTGCATGCCGTGGTCGTCGGTTGTTTCCCAGTTGTCGTAAGCCTCTTGGCGAAGTGCTTGTGTGGGAACCAGTTCGGGAACGTTCACGCCCAGCGAGTCGTAGCGGTGTTTCTTCTCGTCTTGCGAAAGCTTAAACCAGCGGTCGGCATCGGTTCCAGCCATCGAACGTACCTTCTTGGCATCGATAGCAATACCCAAACCTTTGCGTGTGAAACCATCTTCGGTAACGTCGCCACCCCAACCAACGGTGTAGCCGTTCATGATGGCATTGTCGATAATGCGGGTAAGGTCTTCAATAGGTACGTTATAGCTTTGTGCCCAACGCCAGTTGTCTTGCACCTCTACGGCAAATTTGGAGTACCAAGGATGGTGGGTGTAGCTGGTGAAGGTGATATAGTCGTCCCAATCAAGGCCTAGACTCTCTGCGAACGATTGCGGCGTGTAGCTCTTCCTTCGTAGGTGAAGTTTCTCAGGGCATTTGCCAGGTACGAATCGAGGATGCCTTGCAAGCCGTTCTTCCATGCAGGAGAAAGTTTCTTGTTGCTTGTAGCAACGGCAGACACATAAGGCGACATCACGCTCAAAAACTCGCCGAAGTTGGCCAACGAATCGCCTGTCATCGTGCCAGGAAGAGCCATCGCTTCTTCGGGAACGATACCGTGCTCGCTTGATTACGTAGATGGGGTCGTCGAAAACTTCCACCTTGTGCGAACGACACGTCGCCGTGCATTCTAACGGCCTTAACGGCACGGTCCATGTAATTTTTGCTTGCGATAAACATTTCGCTGAGGTTGTAGGTCTTGCCCGATTTGCGTAGAATTTCGCTCTCGATGAAACTCATCGTGGCGTAGTCCCAGCACGTTCCACTGCGGTTTTGGTCTTGATGCTGGTAATTTTTGTTCTCTCTTTACCACGGTAAACACGGGTTTGCTCCCTTGTTGGGGTGGTCTTTGTCTTTAGGAGTCTTTAGCGTTCAAACCTGTCGCCGTGAGCGCAACAAGTACAGCGAAGAATACTTTTTTCATTGTTCTGCTTGTTTTTAAATATTTAAATTGTTAATTAAAACCATGTTCTTAACCGCTTTCGCGGTAGGCTTGTTTGCTTTGTTGTCGGCTTTTTAAAAGTGCGGCCGTGTTGTTTGTGGCTGGTGCAAACCTCGTTCTTTGGTGCGTAAGCTGTGCATAAGCTTTCAGATAATGGCCTGCCCTTTGTAAAGAGATGCCGCACACAGCGGCGCCCCCTGTGTGGTATCCTTTTAGGTGTGTGCCGGCGTTGCTGGCATTTGCGTAGTTCTTACACGCGGTGTTTGGCCACATACTCTTCCACGTCTTTTGGGGTGGTAGGGTATAATTTGCTTGCCATGCATTCGGCAGCCATTGTCGGTTATCAGTACATCGTCTTCTAGCCTGATGCCGCCGAAGTCTTTATAAGTTTCGATGCGGTCGAAGTTAAGGAAGTCTTTGCAGTGGCCCTTGGCTCGCCAATCGTCGATAAGGTCGGGAATGAAGTATATTCCTGGTTCATCCGTAACCACAAAGCCCTTTTCAAGGCGGCGTCCCATGCGCAGGGCCGAGGTGCCGAATTGGGTAGAAGGCTGTATTTCGTCGTCGTAGCCCACGTATTTTTGGTCTAACGCCTCCATGTCGTGCACGTCCATGCCCATCATGTGCCCTAGTCCGTGGGGCAAGAACAGGGCATGCGCGCCAGCAGCCAAGGCCTCGTCGGTGTCGCCCTTCATTAGTCCCAGCTCTTTCAGGCGTTCGGTCATCATGCGGCAAACACCCATGTGCACATCATAATACTTAACGCCGGGCTTTGACAGTTCGAGTGCATGGTCGTGGCAAGCCTCAACGATGGTGTATATCTCCAATTGGCGTTGTGTAAACTTGCCGCTAACGGGCATTGTGCGCGTGTTGTCCGAACAGTAGTTGTTAATCGTTTCGGCACCGCAGTCGCATAAGGCCAGTCGGCCTTCTTCTAGTACGGCCATCGAAGGATTGCCGTGCATAATTTCGCCATGCTGCGAAAAGATTGTTGGGAAACTTACCATCGCCCTGCGTACGAGCCAGCAATTCCGCTGACTGTCCCTGCCACATACTTCTCTGTAACGCCAGGCTTAATCAGTTTCATCGCGGTGGTGTGCATCAGGTAACCAATCTCGCATGCCTTTTCTAGTTCTTCAATCTCTTGGTCTTCTTTTACCGAGCGCATTTTCACCACGGCATTGATAAGCTGCATAGAGGCAGCATCCTTTTGCTGGTTGGGGTGAATGCCAAGGAGATCGAATATCTGTAACTTGATGTCATGTCGATAGGGAGGCAAGAAAATGTATCTTCCGTTTTTGCTTAATGGCATCGTGGCAAATGGTTTTGAGGTGTTTCATAGGGGCCGAATGCTCTATGCCCACCTGTGCTGCCAAGTCTTTTACGCTGTCAACCGACCCATACCATACGATGTCTTCAATGTCGATGTCGTCGCCAACAAGCGTGTCTACATTGTTGTCAATGTCGATTACTCCAACAAGTCCATCGCGCTGTACGCCGAAAATAGTAAAGGAACGACGAGTCTTGACGGAATGGATAGTATCCATTGTTGGGAAAAATTGCATGGTGATTCGTTGTTGCCAAAAATGACAATCACACCACTTTGTACCAACTTTTTAAGTTCGGTACGCCTACGGATGTAAGTTTCCTTGCTGAACATGATAATTAGTTTTAAAACATTTGTACGCAAAGATATGAAAAATGAGCATAGTTTTATTAACTTTGCCTAAAATTTAAAGTGTGTTTATGCAAATAGGGGCAAATACGGGCTTAGTTCTTGAAGGCGGAGGCATGCGCGGGTGTTTACCAGCGGTGTTTTAGACGCTTTTATGAAACATGGCTTGCGATTTAATTATGTTGTTGCAGTCTCCGCAGGAGCTTGTAACGGCATGTCGTAGGCTGAGGTTGGCAACCTAGAAGGGCAAGACTTTCGAATATCGACTTTTCTAGCCCGTTACGATTATTTGGGGTTGCGCCACTTGGTTACGCAAGGTTGTATCTTCGACCAAGACTTGCTGTACGACAAGTTTCCCCAATGAGCTATTGCCTTCGATTACGATGCTTATTTCCAGCAAATCGAACAACATTCGAAAAATGGTTACTACCAACCGCTTGACTGGTGGTGCCATGTACCTGACGGAGAAAAACGACAAGCAACGCGCGCTTGATGTGGTTAGGCATCGAGCAGTTTTACCTTTGTTAGCAAAATTGTAGAGGTAGACGGCATTCCCATGCTTGATGGCGGCATCGTGATAGCATTCCCGTGCAGCGAGCTATCGACACAGGACACGACTTTAACGTGGTGGTGATGACGCGAAACTATGGGTTTAGGGCTACGGGAAAAGACCATAAGATACCCAACTTCATATATAAGAAGTATCCGCGACTGAGGGTTGCACTAAGCCGAAGGCTTGAGGTGTACAACGCGCAATTGCAATTGGCCGAAGATTTGGAATGCGAGGGGCGAATAGTTTGTATTCGTCCGCAACGCCCCTATGGATGTGGGCAGAATTGAAAAAGACACGAACAAGCTGGAAAAACTCTACGAAGAAGGGTTTGAAGAGGGCGAAAAGTTCATCGCAAACCCTAAAATGCTGGTATGTATGTTCGTAAATAATGCAAGGGGTAGGGCAGGCGTTATTCTTGTTTGCACCCGCATTGCACATGGCCATGCAAAGCGCGATACAACTAGTTTATCAATCAATGAAAGAGAATATGAGTTTTAAGAAAGTGGCACTATTTGACTTGGATGGAGTTGTTTTTCGACACAGAACCACTGTATACGGCGTTCTGGCGTACCGTATTTGTACGCCATCATCCTAACGAACCCCAATTGGCCACCAGCATTAAAGGACAAACTTTAACCTGGATTTATGAACGTTACTTTGCTGATAAAACCCTGATGTGCAGAACGAAATAACGGCAGAACTTAACGCATTCGAGCGCAATATGAAGTTTGAATATGTGCTTGGTTTTCGAGGATTTTGTTGCCCAATTACATCAGCTTAACGTTAAAACGGACGTTGTTACCAGCAGCAACAAACCCAAGATGCAGCAGGTTTATGGTCAACACCCAAATTTCAAGGCCCTTTTCGACCACGTTTTTACGGCCGAAGACTTTGCCAAAAGCAAGCCCGACCCCTATTGCTATTTGCTTTGAGCAAGCTATTTCGGGTGAAACCCACCGAGTGCGTGGCCTTCGAAGATAGTAGTATCTAATGGCTTTAAATCTGTTAAGGCAGCTGGTATGCCGCTTGTGGGGCTGGCCACTTCAAACCCTGTTGAGGTGATAAACCAATATACCAAGGTGGTTATACCTAACTATTTGCAAGTCAGTTTTACCGACTTGTGCAATCAGTTGTAAGGAGTGTGGCTTGTATCGGCAGGTTCGAGCACCTTGTTATATGCGTGTTTTGAACATAAGGGAGGACCGAATATATCCTAGTTGTGGTTTCTTTTAACACCTGCTCAACGTGCATTTGCCCACCAAATCTAAATCAAGTATATGCCACCTTTTGGCAGGTGATGTACTATAACTTGGTGTTGTCTAAAATTTATGCTATCTTTGCAACATTATTTTATATATATAAATGAATAGAAATAAGCTATTCCCCGACTATATTCTAGAGTCAAGTTGGGAAGTATGTAACAAGGTTGGCGGGATTTACACGGTTCTATCTACACGGGCGCAGACATTACAAGCGGCGATGCCCGATAAAATAATCTTTTGTAGGCCCGCTCTTGAATGGAGAGAACATCAGGTTTTCAGGAAGTGAAGTAGCCTTTATGCCGATTGGGTACAGCAAGCTCAGGCGGATGGTTTAAACGTTAAGGTGGGCCGTTGGGATGTTCCTGGCTCGCCTGTTGCTATTTTGGTAGACTTTCAACCCTTCTTTGCTGAGAAGGATAAAATATATACGGAGCTGTGGAAAAACTTCCAAGTGGACAGTTTGCACGGCTATGGAGATTACGACGAGGCATCTATGTTCTCGTATGCAGCGGCCAAAGTGGTAGAGAGAGTTTTCTGCCGTTACCAGGTAGAAAAGAATGCAAAAGTGGTGTATCATGGTAACGAATGGATGGCTGGATTAGGTTTGTTGTACGTAAGAAAGCACCTTCCAGAGGTTGCAACCATCTTTACAACCCACGCAACAAGCATAGGACGAAGTATTGCCGGCAACAACAAACCCTACGAGTATCTGTTTTGCCTCACAACGGAGACCAAATGGCCGACGAATTAAACATGCAAAAGCAAGCATTCGATAGAGAAACAAAACGGCATGGAACGTTGATTGTTTCACCACCGTTAGCGACATTACGGCCAACGAATGCCGCGAGTTGCTGGACAAAGAGGTCGATGTGGTGCTGCCAAATGGATTTGAGGACGACTTTGTTCCGAAAGGTAACGCCTTCACAACCAAACGAAAACGTGCACGTGCAGAGTTGTTACGCGTGGCTAATTGCCTTACGGGCGACACCTTCGACGACGATACGCTCATCGTTTCTACCAGCGGACGATACGAATTTAGAAACAAAGGCATCGACGTTTTTATTGATGCCATGAACCGTTTGCGTTTCGACGAACGGCTAAACAAGAAGGTTGTGGCCTTTATAGACGTGCCCGCTTGGGTGGGAAACGCACGCGAAGACCTCGCCGAACGCTTGAAAGCAAAAGCCAATACCACTTTCGACACACCCCTGCATTGGCCCATGCTCACCCATTGGCTACGTAACATGGACCAAGACAAGGCCTTGTCGATGATGCGTTCGTTTGATTTTGCGGAACAACAAGCAAGATAAGGTAAAGATAATTTTCGTTCCTTGCTACCTCAACGGCAACGACGGCATCTTCAATATGCCTTATTACGACCTCATCCTTGGTAACGATCTCTGCGTTTACCCCTCGTATTACGAGCCTTGGGGTTATACGCCTCTCGAAGCTGTGGCTTTCTCCATACCCTGTATCACTACCGATTTGGCAGGATTTGGCATTTGGGCGCAACACGTTTTGGCCAGCGAAAAGGCGAGAAACAGCCTTGAAAACGGCGTAAAGATTGTGCATCGCACCGATTATAACTACCACGAAGTGGCCGACGAGATAAAGAATGCGGTGACAAACTATGCCTTGTTAGCCAAGACTGAGGTAACGAAAGCAAGAGAAAAGGCGAAAAGCCTTTCGAAGAAAGCACTTTGGAAAAAGTTTATCGCCTATTACGAAGACGCCTACGACATGGCGTTGAGAAAGGCAGAAGAACGAAAGAAACAAGAAAAAGAAATAACATTATTCAATAATTGAACTGAAATTATGAAGATTAAAGCCGATTATTCAAATGCTCCGGTGTGGAAAGAGCTTTCCATTAAGTCGCGACTGCCGGAAGAACTGAAATGTCTGGACGAGCTTGCACACAACATGTGGTGGGCTTGGAACTATGAGGCACGCAACATGTGGAAGAGCCTCGACGAAACGCTTACGAAAAAGTGGGACACAACCCCGTAATGTTGCTCGAACGAGTTGAGCTCACGATCGTAAGGAAGAAATCGTGAAGCGACAAGGCCCTGATGAAGAAAGTGAAGGACGTGTACGCCATGTTCCGCAAGTATATGGATGTGAAACCCGACAGCAAACGCCCATCGGTGGCTTATTTCAGCATGGAATACGGCATCAACCAAGTGGTTAAAATCTATTCGGGTGGCTTGGGTATGCTCGCCGGCGACTACCTTAAAGAGGCCTCAGACAGCAACGTAGACATGTGCGCCGTTGGTTTCTTGTACAGATATGGCTACTTCAAGCAGTCGTTAAGCATGGACGGACAGCAGATTGCCAACTACGACGCACAGAACTTTAACTCACTTCCGCTGGTTAGGCAGCTAGACGAGAACGGCAATCCCGTTGTTGTTGAAGTGCCTTATATGAACTATATGGTTCATGCTTACGTGTGGCGCATGAACGTTGGGCGCATTAGCCTATACCTGCTTGACACGGATAACGAGCTGAACTCTGAATACGACCGCCCCATTACGCATGCCCTATATGGCGGCGACAACGAAAACCGCCTGAAACAAGAAATTCTTTTGGGTATGGGTGGTATCTTAACGTTGAAGAAACTGGGTATCAAAAAGCAGATTTATCACTGCAACGAGGGTCATGCCGCATTGTGTAACCTGCAACGTTTGTGCGATTACGTTGATGGCGGAATGCCTTTCAACGAGGCAATGGAGCTTGTTCGCGCCTCTTCACTATACACCGTTCACACGCCCGTACCTGCTGGACACGACTATTTTGATGAGAATTTGTTCGGCAAATACATGGGTGGTTATCCCTCACGTCTGGGTATTTCGTGGGACGAGTTTATCGGTATGGGCCGCGAAAACCCCAACAACCACGACGAACGTTTCTGTATGTCGGTGTTCGCTTTGCAACACTTGCCAAGAGGTTAACGGCGTTAGTCGCCTGCACGGATGGGTTAGCCAAAAGATGTTCGCGCCCATTTGGGGAGGCTATTACCCCGAAGAAAACCACGTGGGCTATGTAACCAATGGCGTTCACCTGCCCACTTGGACCGCTACCGAATGGCGTAAGCTTTACGATAAGTACTTCGACCCTTCGTTCATGTCCGACCAAAGCAACGAAAAGATTTGGCATGCCATCTATAATGTAGACGACGAGGAGATTTGGAACACGCGCATGGCGTTGAAAACAAAGCTTGTTCGCTTTATCCGCGAGATGTTTACCGAGACTTGGCTCAAAAACCAAGGCGACCCATCACGTGTTGTTTCGCTGCTCGAACGCATCAACCCCAACGCATTGATGATTGGTTTCTGCCGTCGTTTCGCCACTTACAAGCGTGCTCACTTGCTCTTTACCGACATTGAGCGTTTGTCTAAGATAGTTAACGACCCCGAACATCCCGTACTCTTCTTCTTCTGGTAAGGCTCACCCCGCTGACGGCGCAGGTCGAGGCCTTATTAAGCGTATTTTTCGAGATAAGCCAGCGGCCAGAGTTCTTAGGTAAGATTATTTTCTTGGAAGACTACGACATCGCAGTTGGCTCGTCGCTTGGTATCTGGCGTAGACATTTGGATGAACACGCCCACACGTCCTTTTGAGGCATCGGGAACTTCGGGCAGAAGGCCGAACGTAAACGGTGTAGTAAACCTCTCTGTACTCGACGGATGGTGGGTTGAAGGTTATCGCGAAGGTGCAGGATGGGCTGGACGAGAAACGCACCTATCAGAACCAAGAATATCAAGATAAACTCGACGCGCTACCATCTGACGGATTGCTCGGAAAACGAGATTATCCCGATGTACTATAAGAAGAACAAGAAGGGTTATAGCGAGAAGTGGATTCAGGTTATCAAGAATTCGATTGCCACTATCGCGCCTCACTATACGATGAAACGTCAGTTGGACGACTACTTCGAGAAGTTCTACAACCGTCAGGCAAAGCGTTCTGCCGAGCTATTGGCCAACAACAACGAATTGGCCAAGAAGATTTCGCTGTGGAAAGAGGCCGTTGCCGAACGCTGGGATGGCATCCATGTAGTTTCCAAAGAAACTTCGTTCTTGGAGAATGGTGGCGAAACGGGTATGAAGTACACGATACGCTATGTTATCGACGAGCAAGGCTTGGACGATGCAGTAGGACTGGAACTTGTTTCGCTGAACAACGAACAGAACGACTCAGAACGCGAAGTGTACAGCACACATCAATTTAAGATGGTTAAGCGTGAGGGCAATCTCTTCACCTTCGAGGCCGAAATAGAGCCTTCTAACGCTGGTACGTACAGAAGTTGTGTGAGGATGTACCCCAAGAACGACCTTCTGCCACATCGCCAAGATTTCGCTTACGTGAAGTGGTTAGACTAAGCTAGACACTTAAAGCGGCCCTAGTGGCTCTTTAAACGATACCAAAGACAGGTTTTGTACGTTCCTTAAAGGGGCGCACAAAACCTGTTTTCGTTTGCAATGTTTCTAAGATAGTAAATGAGGTTTTCCTTTATGCGCGACATTATCCTATAAAGCGTGAAAGCCCCTTTAATTGTATGCAAGGCAGGTGCCAATCACTTTACTAGCTTTATTAGGCCCAAGCAGGCCGTTACCAACCAACTTACAGTCTTTTTCTTAGCGGTTAGTTCGTGTTAAAACGAGTATTCATATTTTACAAAACACGCTCTTCTCACCACTCCCTTCTAGCAGGAATGATGGATGAAAAGTAGGTAAATGTCTACCATTTTTAACCTATCACGCCCCTCCTTTGTCTATTTTTAAGAACTAAACCAGCATTTAGTACCATTTAGCCTTTCTAGTTTGGTTGGAAGTCCGATTTTTCAAGCCCAAATACCCACTTTTAGACCCTTAAAAATACCACTTTTTTAATGGCTGTTTTTGCCCTTTTTCAGGCATGTGCTTTCATGGTTCGAAAAGGTTATATTTATACCATTGTGGTGTTTTTATGCTTAATCGACTTGCATTTAGCAGCATTTTGCCTTCTATTTAGCACCAAAACGCACTGCATTTAGCGGCAAAACGCACTGCATTTAGCACCAAAACGCATTGCATTTAGCGCAAAACGCACTCCATTTTGTAGCAAACAGCCCGGAAATCTGGTGCAAATGGAGGTTCTTTGAAAATAAATATTCATTTTGCCGCATGCACGTACCACTTTTTTGCACCAAGTCGAACCCTCTGCGAGAATCGAATTTTTCGCGGTCGTGTGGTCGATTGGTGGAGAAAAAGGTAGCCATAATGTTAAAACTTGCACTGAAAAATAAGACATATTTTAGTTGACGAGTTGACAAATTCTTATGCTGTGCTTTTGACACAAACTCTGCTCCCCATGTTTGACATAAGAACATAAGGGACATAAAGCGAATCAATGTTTTTTTCTGGATTAGATAGCCAACATGTTAATTGGTGCAGCCATTTTTCGCCATTAGGGAGTTGTGGGGTGGAGGAGTTAAGGAGTTATTGGGTGGAGGATTAAGGAGTTATGGAGTTAAGGAGTTAAGCCAATTGTGCATTGGTGGCGTTAGCCATTCTTTCACCTTTTTCGTCATTAGGAGTTATTGGGTGGGAGGGAGTTAAGGAGTTATGGAGTTAGGAGGTTAAGCCAATTGCATTGGTGGCGTTAGCCATTCTTTCACCTTTTCGTCATTAGGAGTTATTGGGTGGAGGAGTTAAGGAGTTATGGAGTTAAGGAGTTGCTCAAATGCAATGGTGGCGTTAGCTATTCTTTCACCTTTTTTCGTCATTAGGAATTTAGGAGTTATGGGGTAGAGGAGTTAAAGGGTTGATGGGGCAGAGGAGTTAAGGGTTATGGGGTGGAGGAGTTATGAGTTATTGGGTGGAGGAGTTAAGAAGTTAAGGAGTTAAGCTAAATTGCAATGGTGGCGTTAGCCATTCTTTCACCTTTTCACCTTTTCACCTTTTCACCTTTAAAGGGCGCAGCCATCTTTTTCACCTTTTCACCCTTTCACTTTTTCACCTTTTTTAAAGGCGCAGCCATCTTTTCACTCTTTCACCTTTTCTTCCTTATAAAGCCAATGCGCTTTACCAGTCATGTTGTGCATACGGCGAACCAACTTTTGTGGCGAAAGCACCTTGATGCTGGTAGGTCCATAACTCATCAACACCGAGTAAAGTTCGAAGTTTAGCACCACCTTTATGCTGAAAACGCAACCTCCTTGTTCCGGATGCTCGTCCTCAACTTGTTGCGAAGGGTGCAGCGGCTTGGTGGAAATATACCCTGCTTGCTCATCGTCCGCCCAGAACATCACGGTTCTGGGTTTGTCTCCCACATTCTTACTCACTCCGATAACGTCGTCGAAAAAGTGCTCTGCATCAAAATTGGGGTTGTCGCGATAAGGCTCGTCGGCCGTTTCCACCTTCACTATGCGGTCTAAGGGCAGGTTAAACAGCACCATGTCGTCGGCAGTAGAACCGAAGAGGAACCAACGATTGCGAAACTCTTTCTCAGCAAATGCGGACACAAAACCAGCGTTATAGGCTCTTTGGCCGAGAACGATTGGTAGCTGATGCGCAAGGTCTGTCGATGCGCAATGTAGTTGTATAAGGGGTTAAGCAGTCGCAAACCTTTCAGGTTAGGCACCTTATCGAAATGCACTATGGGCTTGCGATGGTTGCGAGCAATGGCCAAATGGTCTTGCAGGCGATTTACAACATCGCTCATTTCGGTAAACTGCTCAAAGTCTTCAAGCTGCCTAAGCAGGTCCACTGCCTCTTGCATCACCTCGTAATCGTTTTGCGATAGGGGCATATTGTTGATGCTAAACGTGGCGTCGGCATAGCGATAGAACTTGTGTTCGTACACTCGATGGGCGCATTGTAGCCCTACTTGTCCTGAACGCATCATTTGTAAAGTCGGCCTGAACTGTACCCTTACCGATACGCCTTTTCGTATTCCCTCCAAGTCGTATAGGGCATCGCTGCATGCGTCTACCAAGTCGTCGAGCGTCCATCGCCTGTAACGGTTGCGCAGGCAGTTGTCAATGGTTTTATACCTTATCAGTGCATTCTTATTGGCTGGCATCGTTATATATATTAAATTAGGGTGTATGGCGAAGGCCGTTCGCTGTACTAAAACATCACAAAGATAACGAGTTTCTACGCAACCTATTTGCGTAGAGGTGATAAAATTGAAAAAAATGGCGTTTAAATGCTATTTTTTTCTCATTACGCAAAAACACTGCGTACCCTTAAACGAACTTTGCAAACGAAAAGGGAAGGCAACCAGCCGACCTCTCAAAAAAACATATCGGCAACATAACACATTAAATATATATAGCAATGGAAACAAAAATAATAAACAACAGGCCTGTGATGATATGGGCTAGCAGTGTAGATGCAAAGGCTATGCAACAGATTCAGAACCTTACCACGTTGCCCTTCTTGTTTCACCACCTTGCCATTATGCCCGACGTGCATGCAGGAATGGGTATGCCCATTGGCGGTGTGCTGGCTTGTAAAGATGCAGTTATACCCAATGCCGTGGGCGTAGACATTGGTTGTGGCATGTGCGCAGTGAAGTCGAACTATAAGGTGGCCGACATATCGCCAGATGTTTTGAGGAAGAAAAATAATGAGTGGCATTAGGCAACGCATACCCGTAGGCATGATGCACCATACGGAACCTCAACCCGAATGTTACTTACCCAAGGGTCATGAGATAGACCGCATGGAGGTGGTGAAACGTAGGCAGGCGGCCATTGTTTACGAAGTGGGTACGCTTGGCGGAGGAAACCACTTTATAGAACTGCAAAAAGACGAGGAAGGAAACCTTTGGGTGATGTTGCATTCAGGCTCGCGAAACCTTGGTAAGCTAGTTTGCGAACATTATAACAAAGCTAGCCCAGCAACTTAATCGCACGTTGGCACACGGTGGTAGACGAGAAATTGCATTTACCTTTCTTACCCGTTGGGGCGGCAGAGTTTAAAAATTATTGGGCAGAAATGCAATATTGTATAGATTTTGCGTTATGCAATAGAAGCCTGATGATGCAAAGGGTGCAAGAGGTGCTTGCAGATGCACTGCCCGGCATTGCGTTCGAGCCGATGATAAACATTGCGCACAACTATGCCGCATGGGAAAACCACTATGGTAAGAACGTTATTGTACATCGCAAAGGTGCTACTTTGGCTCGCGAAGGCATGGTGGGCATCATCCCTGGTTCGCAAGGCACGGCATCGTATATCGTAGAGGGGCTTGGCCATGCAGCCTCGTTCAATTCTTGTTCGCATGGTGCGGGTCGTGTTTTACAGTGGGACGGCCGCCATAGCGTCACTGGATATGCAGGCCGAAGTGGCACAGCTCGAGGCCAAAGGCATTGTTCATGCCATACGTTCGCAAGACGATATGCAAGAGGCAACAGGCGCATACAAAGACATCGAAGAGGTTATTGCCAACCAAACAGACCTGATAAAGGTGAAAACCAAACTGTTACCCATCGCGGTGATTAAGGGTTAAGGATGGTTGGGCAATGAACAAGACTGCGCAACGAGTGATAAAACGTAGTGCTCCTTTATATAAAGGCATGTGTTTATCGCTAACACACGCTAACGCGCAGCATGGCACATACTGTAAAAGGGAAAAAGGAGGGACGGTCAAGTTGGTCTTACTTCAACATCTAAGGTATTTTAGACCAGCAATTACCGCCCTCTCACCCCTTTTTACTGTAGGTGGCGATTTCGTTAGTCTGTGAGTTGATGAGTTATAATCCTCAAACATCCTCCTAAGTTTATAGCTTGTAAGCTCAAGGCGTATGCGGGGAACGTAATACAATCAGGAACTAAACAGCGATGAAACGCTACGTCTTTATTTCTAGAGTATAGAAGCCAATGGCGAGAGCAACAACGCCTCGCCCATATTTTAACAGCTTGGAAAACAACCAGCATCAACAATTCCACAACATGGACAACATCATAGCAAACAAAGTGGCTTTGCGTTATCAAGCCCTGTTTATAGATATTGATAGCCAACAGATAAAGCAACCCCTACGAACCAACGGTGGTTGCGTTGACCTTGGTTTCACGCCTTAGCAAGTTTGGGTATGGCGTAGAACAAGATTTGTTGCAGGCGTTTTTGATTGGGCGTCTGACAAACAAATCGAGGATGTTTATGTAGATGGCTGATGTATTGCGGCTGAAACAGAATTGGGCATCCTTGGTAAAAAAGGTTGGGGTACGCCAACAAAAAGAAAAGGCTTATCGACCATTTTTATCACCTATGTGGCCAACAGGTTTAAGGGGAAACTTCGACTGGAAAGGGCACAACCTTGCCTTGCGGACACTTCATTCCCTACGGCACTTTCCCCACTTGAACGATACAACGGTTGCCCTTATTGCGGCACACCGTTTGTCACTTCAACATTCGTTTACGAGGGACAGGGAAAAGAAACTAAAGCCCTGCACCTCTTTACACGCGTTGACTTGGAGCGCGAACTTCGAACCTTGCTTACTTTCGCCCACGCCGTTAGACGCCACCAGGCGCAATCGGTGGCGCAACTGCTCATGTTGTTCGATCTGCATAGCGATGTAAACATTGCCATGAAAGAGACGGCGATGATTGCCATTAAGGCATTGGTGGCGGCAGGAAAAGGTGAACAGGCAACAAGGCTTTTTGAAACGCCTGCCGATATACTGCGATTTCTATGGTACGAGAAAAATGGATGTGCACGAATTATTGAGCCGCGAACATTCATAGCTAACGCCAGAGGTCTTTATTGGCACATGGCCGCACAAGAAAACAAGGCTAGTGAAGCGGGAGAGGCTATGCGCGAGCGACTAAAACTGAAATACAACAGGGCTTATTGCCGACTTGTGGCCACGTGGATGAATGCCATTCCCCTATCTAGCGAGAAGTCGGCAGAGGCAATGCACGCCAAAAGGGAATGTGGGTGCGTATGATTAGGGCATTGCGGCTGGCCGAATATGCGCGTAAGAAAGGGTTCTGAACGACTTGCCGCATTGCTAGACGTGTTTTTTATAGCCAAGCTTACACCCCTTGGCTAGGTACGCTAGACAAGGCACGAAGGGCCAACGACGCGCAACTAACCCTCTCGTTATTGTCCCAACGCCCCTGGATTGTTCCTGCCCGTAGTCTGTTCTCAACCATGCTTAACTTTGATCTCGCAGACAACACTTGCGGCCTTCGAAGGCATTGTTCATCAGCTGCCTGCGCGTCTGTTGCTTTCGTTAAACAATGGGCTAAGGCCTATTTCGACCCAAAGCGCATGCGTTTGGCTCTGTCCCTATAACAGGTGTGTGATGCACATCTTGACCCTCATCCGCTGCTTGTTTCTTTCGATGATGCACAGCTGAAACAGATGATTGCAGACGTAAATGCGATGTACAAGCGAGCAATGAAAAAGCCGATATGCGCAACAACCTCACAGTGTTGGTGGCACCGTTTATATTGACCCGCGACTCTATCAGGTGCCAATCGGCGTGGGCGATAGGTCGAATAGCGTTCAAGACAGGGGCATGTGCGTTGCAAGGAACGCGGTTTGCTGTAGAAGGCAATGCCGTTAGGCTGTTCATGCAATGGGGCAATGGGCTGCCCTGCCCAACACCTAGACATGGACCTGAGTGCACGCATCGCTCTTGTTAATGGCGACATCCTAAACTGCGCTTACTTCAATCTGAAATGCCCCGGGGCAAAACATTCGGGCGACATACAGCACATTCCCGAGATGGTTGGCACGGCCGAGTACATTGAATTGAACTTAAACAAACTGGAAAAGACGGGGGCGCGATACGTAACATTTAGTTGCAATGCCTACTCTTGCGGTGCACTGTCGCCCAATTTAATGGTTGGTTGGATGAATTCTGCCTATCCCGCGACCGTTTCTGATAAGGATGGTGTGGCCTACGACCCGTCGTGCGTTCAGCATGTGGTGCGTGTTGACGAGTCCAATTTGTCTAAGGGATTAGTGTTTGGTGTGCTCAATGTGCAACGAAGAGAGATAGTTTGGTTGGAGATGCCATATACTTCACAAACTATTTTAGGCGTTGATGTGGCTAGTGTTGAGGCTCTTCTCAAACGATTGGAAGAGAAAACGACGGTTGGCCAACTGCTGGAAATAAGAGCCGAGGCGCAAGGTGCAACGTTAGTTGGCAACGAAAGCGATGCCGATGAACGCTACACTTACCAATGGGCACTGAATACCGCGAAGGTGAGCAAGCTGTTGTTGGGCTAGAATAAAGAAATATAGGGCAAGTTTGTGGGCTAACGAGAAGGCAAGGGAAACAATTAACTTGTTTTCTTGTCGACTCGTCAGCTTGTTTACTTGTTAGTTCGTCTATCAATCAACTAATAAACTTATCCTACGTTCACATGTCAACTTGTTCATTTGTATCTCGTCAACTGGTTAACTTGTCTTCTTGTTGACTTGTCAACCAATCTCCTTTCTTCACTTGCTTAATATTTCCAAGTTGTTATCTCCAATCTTAGCAGCCATAACCGAATAGCTACTTCCTGTCGAGCCATAGATGGTAGATGTGGAGGCCAGTATCCACAGTTCGGCCACTCCACCTCTAATGCCTGCAATGCTATTGCGTGCGGCAGGCTTGGGCGAAGTGATGATGCGGTTGCCAAATTCGGTCTTTAATGCCGTCTTGGTAGCTTCGTCGTCGGTTGCAAGAAATATGCGCGTGTCATCGTGTTGGTCAATTTCGCGTCGTGCAGCATCGACAAATAGGCTAAGCGGACTTCGTTCAATCGACTCTTATTGTCTGTGCGCCCAATGTGCATGCCAATGGTATGCGCCGAGAAACATGTTCGCGATAGCTTTGTATTTCATCGAGAACAGGACCGACGGGATGGAACAAATGCTTATAAACAGAATTGGGAACGTTTCCAAAATCTGGTAACAGCTCATATAGCTGTTCTTTCCTCTTGCCCATTCATTAAAGTTGAATCCTTGATTTTTTAAGGGTGTAACCTGCCATTCGTCTATGCGTTGCGCGAAACGGAGCCTCTGATACAATAGTGGAATACGGAAATTACGCTTTCTAGGCCGGTCGAGCGTAAATAATTCCCATGCTTTGGCCTCCCTTGCCGCCATCGCTACGTTATCAATAGGTTCGAAAATGGAATGGAAAGGTGCATTAAGTGCCCAATCGCAAAACCATATCGTCTCGACTTTAACCCCTGTATTTGCGGCTAACTGCCATGCCGATGCCATAGCGCGCATTCTGTTGGCTAGTCCGCCTGAGGGTACAAAAAGTAATTTTCCTGTATTCATTGCATTTGATTTCGTGTTGTATTGAATGCAGATTGCCATGATAATTGTTGTCGGTTGTACGCCTATCTCTAGGCAATGGCATACTGTTAAACAACTTTATGTGGCTTTCCGTTCATCATTTAGTTTGTTGGTGTGAGTGCATATCACGAGAGTTAGCCTGCCGAAAGTGGAGTGGAATGGCCGAAACGTGCCCTCGCATTGACTGTTTATTCTATGATGTCGAACACATCCTCCTTATCTTTCTCCGATTGTTTGGGCGCTTTCTTCTGTCAAGTTGCCCTTATCGTCTAGCAGCAGCCATAGGTTGTGCGTTGAACCACAAAATTCTGTTCTGCGGTTCAGCTGGTTGCATATCTCCTGTTTGTCTTTGTCTAGCTTGGTAATAAAAGTCTTCGGTCAGCACATCGCCCCTTCAACCACTTATAACGCTCAGTCAGTTTCTTTCTAATGGTTTTTAGGCTTTTCCCTACTCATAGCCAACGGGGTGAGTCTTTGTGGGGCGATGCCTGCCTCGATAAGTATTGCACCACGGCATTGGGATCTATGTTGTGCCAATATCTTATTGTATTCAGGGCGTTCCGCGATAATCGCAGTGCGCGCTTAGTTCGATAGTGACGTTGGGGTTCTCGTTAAGAAGTTTCACAAGTTCGTCTAGTGCCTGCTTTGATTCGGGGCGTAAGGTGTACTTATCTGGGTCGTATAAAGATGTTGTCGATGAGTACGGGAGCCGTGATGGAGGCCAGGGAACCGCAAAACGTATTCGTGATGAGGTTTCGGAGGTTTCACCGCTAGTTCTTCTTTGTGGTTGAGGTAGCTCCTTGCAGGTGGCCAACATCACGTATTCAACGCCTGGTTTCACCACTTGTTTGAACGAACCATCAGCCAACACATTCAGTTTGAGGTTCGTTCCGTCGTTTCCACCATAAATACTTGTGCTGCGGGCAGTTCTGTAACCGTCTTGTTCGGGTACACCCATCCTTTAATGCTCTGCACTATTTCGGGATATTCGAAGGCGTAGATGTGGTCCCATCCGCGCGCATCTCCACGATTCGAGGAAAAGAATCCACGGTTGTATGGGCCTTCGAAGGTAAGTCCGAAGTCATCGCCATTCGAGTTTAGGGGAAATCCTAGATGCTCTATCGTCCGTCGTTGGTCGGTATTTTGCCGCGCTACATACACGTCTAGCCCACCCAGGCCAACGTGTCCGTCGGACGAGAAGTAAAGATCGCCGTTGGGTCTGGAATGTGAGAGAACATTCGTTGCGGCTGTATTGATGGGCTCACCAAGGTTCTCCATTTCTCCCCAAGCCGTTGGTGCGGTAAGTCTCATCGCCATAAGTCTTGCCCACCTTGTCCCCCTGGCATGTCCGAAACAAAGTAAAGCCATTGTCCATCGGGCGAAACGGCAGGGTGGGCGAAACTTGAAAGCGTGTCTTTTGATATGTCTAGTTTTGTGGCCTTTGCCCAAGCAGCATCCGAACGGGCAGAAGTCATCACCTGCGCATAACGCGGATAGTTGGGGTCTGTGGTGCATTGGGTGAAGTACATGGTGCGTTGGTCGGGCGAAGGTACAAGCCCCTCATCGTATTCGGTATTGCAGTCCGCCTTGCACGGGTTCGGGCTTGCTCCATTTGCCCTTGTCATCGCGTTCCGAAACAAAAATGTCGGCAGGTTTAGCACCTGTTGTTCCGCTTAGCGCATCGCCCTTGGCCTCGTTTCCCGTAGACGACGAAGTAAAGTTTGTTGTGATCGTCGCCGAAGCACATGGGCGAATAATCGACTCTGTGTGAGTTAAAGGCCTCCATGCGTTTCACGATATAATGTGACCCCTCGCTCTTGGCTTGCGCCGCTTGTTGTGCGGAGAGCAGTCCTTCGCTGGCCAATTTGTTTCCAGGCAACGAGTCGAGGGCAATCTTAAAATGCGTTTTCGGCCGCCTTGTATGCCCCCGTTTTTGAGCAGTTGTCTGCCCAAAAGGAGGTGCGTGTTGGCGTCGGCCGGGCCAAACCGCAGCACATTTTGGTATGCCCCCACAGCCTTTTGGCTAGCGTTCATTTTGTCGTAGCAGAACGCCAGCTTGGTAGATATGTGCCCTCTTGCGGCTTTATCTTTGGCCGGCGTTCGCGTATAAGCCTGTTTAAAATTATTGGCGGCATCGAAATATTCGCCCAGTGCCAAGTTTTTTTCACCCTTCTTGATGTAAGCATCGGCGCCACACGATGTGGCGACGAGGGTTATAATCATCAGAAGGGCGTTTATGTGGATTGATTTCATCTTGTTGTTTCTTCGTATGAAGTTGGCAGCTTTTTGTATTAGCAACGTGCTTTTGGGCGTTTTATTATAATGGCTGGTTTAAAAGTTCCTGCTGCATAACAAGTGGGCTTTACTTAGATGGGCCCTGCCGTGGCTTTGGGTTTATGGTCTGCATGGCTCGTTTACACCTTCACCAAGTCGCTCATTACGCTGTCACTGATAAAGATACCCGTTCTTGAAAGCGCAATGTTGTTGCCCGAAAGCACTAGGTTCCTTGCCTTAGATGATGTTCGGCGGCTTGCAAAAGATATTGGCGATGCGCATTGCTTAACCTATTGAGGTCTAATCCCTCTTTTGTTCTGAGTGCTGTTGTTATCCAATCGTTGTATTTTGTGTCCTCGTTAAGCACTTCTCTCTCCATTGGTAGCCTACCGTTTTCAATGGCATCCATGTATTTTCGGAGGTTGGAAACGTTCCATTGGCGCGAGTTGCCATCGTAAGAGTGAGCCGATGGGCCAAGTCCCAGGTAAGGAATGGCTTGCCAATAGCTGGCATTGTGGCGTGACCTAAACCCTTCGCGAGCGAAGTTACTTATCTCGTAATGTTCGTAGTTGTTGGCAACGAGCGTGTCTACAAGTAGGTTGAACATGTCTAGGCTTAGGTTGTCGTCTATTTCAGACACACGTTCTTGTTGCAGCAGTCGGAATAGTGGCGTGCCTTCTTCGTACATCAGACTGTAAGCCGAGATGTGTTCAACGCCAAGTTCAATGGCGTTTTGCAGGTCGGCAGCCCACTCGTCGAGCGTCTGTTTGGGAAACCCGAAGATAAGGTCGATGCTGATATTGTTGATGCCCACTTGTCTAAGCCTTTCAATGGCAGGCGCTATGTCGATAGCCTTTATGTCGTCTGCGAAGGAATGTTAGCCGTTCGTCGGAGAAAGTTTGAACACCCATGCTGACACGGTTAACGGGTAGGCGGCTGATGGCTTGGGCAAATTGGGGCGTTATGTCGTCGGGATTGCACTCGATGGTTACTTCGACATTGGGCGAAATGTGGAAGGCTGGCATCTGTTGCTCCTTATTATATAAGGTGTCAAATAGCCGTTGTAAGTTTTGTTCGCTTAGTTGCGAAGGCGTTCCACCGCCAAAAATAGATGGTATCTCATCGTTATCGCCGACGAGGGGAGGCCTTGTATCACAGGTAATCGCGCCCTCATTGCGTGCCTTCCGGGCGCAGTGCCTGCACAAGGCGGTCTGGCTAGAAGAGGAAGTTGTGGTGTAGAAAGCGCAATAGATGCACCTGCTTGCACAGAAAGAGAACATGTATGTAAATACCAGCCATCTCTTTTAGGAGCAAATAGACTAAAATGTTTTTAAATTCTGCATACTTTTTATGGTATGTTTTGGTGTGGCATATCACCTATCTCGAGACTGGCGGAAAGGCACGTGATGCTCTCCATGAGACGTGATTACTAACACTTTCAAATCTTTTGATATGAGGGTTTATCAGACGAACGGAAATAAGAACATTGCCCTGAGTGGGCAGTGCGGGTTCCGGCAAGACCACCTTGCCGAGGCAATGCTTTTGGTAGTGGTGTAATCAAGCGCCGTGGCTCGGTGGAAGCAAAGAACTGACGGTGAGTGATTATTTCCCCGTTGAACAGGAATATGGCTACTCGGTCTTCCGACAATATTCCATGTGGAGTGGAACAACAAAAGCCGAACATCATCGACTGTCCCGGAGCAGATGATTTTGTGAGCGGAGCAATAACCGCGCTGAACGTTACAGACGAGGCTGTTATCCTGATTAATGGGCAATATGGTCCCGAAGTGGGAACACAAAACAATTTCAGATACACGGAAAAACTCAAGAAACCTGTTATCTTCCTTATCAACCAGCTGATTCGGAGAAGTGCGACTTCGATAACATCATCTCGACCATGAAGGATATCTCATGGCGAGAAGTGTGCAAAATTCAGTATCCAACGCAAACAGGACCAGGCTTTTAATCGCCATCATCGACGTGCTTACCATGAAAAAGTATTCGTGGAACGCTGAGGGCGGCTCGCCAAAGGTGGAAGACATTCCTGCTGAAGAAATGGAAAAGGCTACGGCTTTGAATAAGATATTGGTTGAGGCTGCAGCTGAGAACGACGAAGGATTGATGGAGAAGTTCTTGAAAGCGAAACACTTACCGAAGACGAACTGCGTGAGGGCATTCGCAAAGGTCTTGTTACGCAGCATTTTCCCAGTATTCTGCGTGTGTGCAGGCAAAGACATGGGTGCGTAAGACTGATGGAGTTCTGCAATGTGGTTCCGTTCGTTAGCAGATGCCCAAACTGCACATATACCGCGGTGAAGAAATAACACCTTCAACAGAAGGACCAGCATCCATTTACTTCTTTAAGACGGGAATGGAACCGCACATCGGCGAAGTGTCTTACCTCAAGGTGATGAGCGGATGCGTAAAGGTGGGCGACGACGCGACGAACGCTGACCGCGGTTCGAAAAGAACGTGATCGGACAACTTACGTTTGTGTTGGCGCAAACCGCATTCCCGGTTGACAAACTGGAATGCAGGCGACATCGGATGTACCGTTAAACTTAAAGACGTAAAGACTGGTAACACCCTCAACGCTAAGGATTGCGACAATAAGTTCGATTTTATCAAATACCCCAATTCAAAAATATTCGCGCTCAATAAAGGCCGTTAACACGCAAGACACAGAAAGTTGATGGCTGCCTTGCTTAGAATGCACCAGGAAGACCCAACGTGGGTGGTGGAGCAAAGCAAGGAGTTGCGACAAACTATCGTACACGGTCAAGGCGAGTTCCATTTTAAGAACCCTCAAATGGCGACTGGAAAACAACGAGAAACTGCAAGTGAAGTTCGGTGAACCGACTTTCTTATCGGAGACCATCACCAAAGTCGGCTAGTGCAGAGTATCGCCACAAGAAACAGAGTGGTGGTGCAGGCAATTTGGTGAAGTTCATCTCATCATCGAACCTTATGCAGATGGCATGCCCGACCCAACGACTTATAAGTTGAATGGGCAAGATGTGAAGATGAACATCAAGGGCAAAGAAGAATTGCCATTGGAGTGGGGAGGCAAACTGGTGTTCATCAACTCGGTTGTTGGTGGAGCCATCGATGCACGTTTCATGCCTGCCATTCTGAAAGGTATCATGGACTGTATGGAGCATGGACCGTTAACGGGTAGCTATGCGCGAGACGTACGTGTTATCGTGTATGATGGCAAGATGCACCCTGTAGATTCAAACGAACTTTCGTTCATGTTGGCTGCACGTCGCGCCTTCTCTGACGCGTTTAAGGCAGCAGGACCAAAGATTCTCGAACCCATTTACGACTTGGAAGTGTACGTTCCAGACGATTTCATGGGCGACGTGATGAGCGACTTGCAAGGTAGACGTGCATTGATAATGGGTATGGACAGCAAGCGATACCAAAAGCTGATGGCTAAGATTCTCAGGAACTGTCTAACTATTCTATCTCGTTGAAAGGTTCGCTGGCGGAGGCGCATCGTTCACCACTAAGTTTGCTAGCTATGAGCTTGTTCCGAACGAAATACAGCAAGAGCTTATTAAGGAACACGAGGCCGAGCTGGCTAATGAAGAAGAGTAAATTTGTTTAGGTTTATCATTAATTAAGTCCCTGGCAGCCATCGTACGGCTGTCGGGGATTGATACCATTCAGAAAACGCCTTTTTACCGGTAGGAAAGCACTGAGAGTTAATTGCTTATATTCGCACATATACTGGCTTTTTCGTTAACGTATTTTGAAAACGGGAAAGCGTTTTCTTTAACATTCGAGTTGTGTTATCTCGTTTGCTCTGTTAATTTTGGCAAACATGGAAGAAAAAGAACGATTTGGACAATAGCAATCATAATGGGAACTTCTCCTTGCTCTCTGTTCGTACAGCTGAAAGTATATTCAGGAGATGGCGGACATGTAGAGAAGGGAGCAGTTTGATGAGTCTGTAAAACCGAGCTTTATATCAAGCGTCGCGTAACGTGAACTTAAACGAAACGCTTCGCTATCTTGAAAAAGACATTAACGAAAACGAGCATAAGGCACTTCGAAAACGATAGTGCAAGTGGCGAAACGTTTACCTGACGGCTCTTACCAACGTCGCACCAATTGTCGCTTGGCGACAGAAAGGGCGGCATGATGTGCACGGCTTTCGAACTGAAAACCATTACAACCAAACCCTCGCAAATGCCAGGCCGCGATTTTGAGGAGCGACAAAAACTCGCTTCCGAAGCATCGAAAGCCATGCAAGAGGTGGTGAAGGAACAGATATGTTTTACCAACGCGCGCTGTTAGACGAGGTGGTGTGACACCATTCTTTATTCGGCATCTGAGCGTCCGCGAAAGAGCGCATCAACTTCAAGTCGCTAGATCAGGGACCTTAAAAACGAATTGATGAGCAACGGCATAAACCTGCAATACATTTCACGGTGTCAACGCCCGATGGTAGAGAAATTTATCGCTGTTCTGACTATTCGGAAGAGGGCGAAGACTATTCTTACTCGCAGGTGTTGTTCAGAAACGACCCGCCTCTAAATGGGATTGGTGAAGATACCTTCCGACATGAACAGCTGGCATTTATTCAAGCGTGCGTTTTGTTATCCCCTCGGTTATATTCACATTGGTGTTGCTCGTAACTTTCATCTTCACCATCGTGGTTATCTTCCGCCAGAAACGATACACCGAGATGCGAAACGACTTTATCAACAACATGACGCACGAGTTGAAGACGCCCATCAGCAGCATTTCGCTTGCCGCCCAAATGCTCAACGATACCAGCGTTACTAAGAGCGAAAGCATGATGAAACACCTAGGGGGCGTTATGAAACGACGAGTCGAAACGCTTACGGTTCCTTGTTGAGAAGGTTTTGCAGATGTCGCTCTTCGACAAGAAGAAGGCCATCTTCAACATGAAACAGCTCGACCTCAACGAAATGGTCGAGAATATTGCACACACATTCACGCTAAGAGTTGAGCATACGGGTGGTAAGATATATACAGACATAGAGGCAATAGACTCTACCATCTATGTAGATGAAATGCACTTCCAAAACGCCATCTTCAACTTGATGGACAATGCGGTGAAGTATAAAGAAACCCGATGGGCCTCATCAGACATATACTGTACATGGAACGATGACGACCACCCTGCCTTTCGGTGCGAGATACGGGTATCGGCGCATAAAAGAAAGACAGTGAAAGAAAGTGTTTGAGAAGTTCTTCCGTAATTATACGAGCAACCCAATGATGATGAAAGGTTTTCGCCTGGGCTCGCTTACGTAAAAAGATAATAGACGTACACAAAGGTGAGATCTCCGCAGAGAGCGAATACAGGCAAAGGAACAACGTTTACGATAAAATTACCAATAATAAAAAGATTAAAGACTATGGACGAGAAATTGAAAACTTGTATGCGAGGACGATGAGGCGAGATTTGAATGTTGCTTCAGAGTACTTGCAGGCTAAGGGCTATATGGCTGAACTTTGTCCTGACGCCGAGGGCTGGCTACAAGGCCTTTTGAAAACGAGTTTGATATTTGTGTGTTAGATGTGATGATGCCTAAAAAGGATGGCTTTTACATTGCTGAGAGGAGATAAGGCTAGCTAACTCTGAAATACCCATTGTTTTCTTAACGGCCAAGACGCTGAAAAGAAGATATTTTGAAGGTTTCAAGATTGGAGCAGGACGACTATATCACCAAGCCTTTCTCGATGGAAGAGTTGGTTTTCCGTGTAGAGGCCATACTGCGCCGCGTTCGCGGAAAGAAGAACAAGGAAAATACCTTATATCATATAGGCAAGTTCTTGTTCGACACGCAGAAACAACTGCTTACCATTGGCGGCAAGCAAACCAAGCTTACCACCAAGGAAAATGAGTTGTTGGCACTGCTTTGTTCGCACGCCAACGAGATTTTGCAGCGCGACTTCGCACTGAAAACCATTTGGATAGACGACAATTATTTCAATGCTCGCTCAATGGACGTGTATATCACGAAATTGCGTAAGCATTTGAAAGATGATGAAGACATCGAAATCATCAATATCCACGGTAAGGGTTATAAGCTGATAACACCCGATGTTGAGTAGGCTATAAACAAAAAAGATTCTGAGTTCGTTGGTTCGTGGGCTAGCTAGTTCATGAGTTTTTAAGCTCTCAAGTTCTTCTGCAATAATAAGTACGTAGCTGCTATTTATTGAGGGAGAATAGGAAGGCATGCAAACCATAACTCACAAAACCCGATAACTCAAAAACTTACATAACTTAATTAACCTTAGCTTTCTCATTTTTAACGGGGCGTTTGGCAAATCTGCCTGCGCCCCCGTTGACGCGTATGTCTAACCCCCATCGTACGTGATGCGGGTTTAACCCAAATCGGTTGTTAGAGCCTGTTCGGATTTTGTGTATTGTTGAGCATATTGTCTGTCTTATTCTTGAAGGCACAGTGAACTACGTCAAAAGAAGAAGACTGGGAAGATGCCGACAAGCAAACGAAAGGTGGACAGGGAGCAATGAAAACAACATAAAACATGTGATATGCGGTATAACGACCGATCTGGGTTTAATATCTCGCTCGACTTCTTTTGCCAAACAACATAGCACAGCACCGCACACCACCGAAACCAGTCCTATAAAGAGTGGAAGGTTGCTGTGCGTCCACTTGGCAAAGTAGCTAACGATAACATGAGTAACGCCCATGCAGACTAACACGCAAGGCCGATATATGGATAAAAATTTCCTCATAATCAATCTAATATGAACACAAAATTACAAAAAGGTTTGTTAAATCAATAAAAATCAATACCTTTGCACCGCAATTTACAAATAACATTTATTAATTACATTTTCAGTATGAATCAATACGAAACCGTTTTTCATTTTGACTCCCGTTTTGTCTGATGAACAGATGAAGGAAACGGTCGCTTTAAATTCAAGAAACTCCTCACCGATAAAGGTGCCGAGATTGTGAACGAAGAGGCCTGAGGGATTGATGGCTTATGCTATTCAGAAGAAATCAACAGGCTTCTATTGTCTGTTGGAGTTCAAGGCCGAGCCAGAAGTGATTAAATCGCTCGAAACAGGCTATCGTCGTGACGAGAAAGTTATCCGTCACATGGTAGTGAAACTCGACAAGTACGCTGTACAATACGCCGAGAAGAGAAAGCACAAGTGGACTATTAGAGGAGGCTTAAACATGGCAGACAAGCAATCAGAAATTGCTATTTGACCTCCACCCTCGGTGGACACCAAAAAGAAGAAATATTGCCGTTTCAAGAAGAGCGGTATCAAATACATCGACTATAAGGATCCTGAGTTCCCAAGAAGTTCCAACGAGCAGGGTGAAAGATTTTGCCCCGTCGCATCACAGGCACTTCGCTCAAACTACAACGCCGCGTGGCACAAGCCATCAAGCGCGCACGCCAAATAGCGTTGCTTCCTGTAAACTGATTTGATGAAATAACGAGAGGAGGAACAGAATGGAATTAATACTTAAAGAAGACATTATCGGACTAGGTTATAAGAACGATATTGTAACGTAAAAAGCGGCTATGGCCGTAACTATCTCATCCCTACAGGCACATGTGCTATTGCCTCCGGAGTCGGCTATAAGAAGGTTCTTGCCGAGAACTTGAAACAACAGGCTCACAAGCTTGCTGCTATCACGCGCTGAGGCCGAAAAGAAGGCGAAAGCACTAGAAGGCGTGGCACTTGTTATCGAGGCCAAGGTTTCTGCAACTGGCGCAACATACGGCTCGGTTAACGCAGCCACCGTTGCCGAAGAATTGAAGAAACAAGGTATCGAGGTAGACAGGAAGATTATCACCATGCGCGATATTAAGCGTGTGGCGATTTCGAGGCTGTTGTTCACTTCCATAAAGAAGTGGAAATAGTTGTTCCTGTTAAGGTTGTTGCCGAAAACGCAGTGGTTGAAACACCCGCAGTAGAAGAAACGGTCGTAGCTGAGGTTGTTGAGGAAAACCCCAACGCCGAAGTAGAGGAAACTCCCGCAGCAGAATAATTTTGCACTGTAAAGAATCTATATGAACCCCGATCTGGCCAAAGGTCAGTCGGGGTTTCTCATTCATGCCTTCTACATCCAGGCATCAGACTAATAAGGTGGAATGTGTAATCTTTGAGATATTGAAAGAAATTCTGCTCAGCCCACAAGCTCATAAACTCATTGAGTCAAGAGCTCACCAACTCATCTACTCAAACCCACCCCAACCCATCAACTCATCAACTTAAAAATATTATTTTTATTTTACAATAGCGTTCTAATTTCCACTCAGTTCTAGCGAAAAATTAAGGCAGCAGGTAACAACCACTATTTCTAGCCATTCACGTCTTCTGAAGTGTCTGTTTTTAAGAAAAAGAACCTACATTTTGTATCATTTAGCCTTTTCTAGTTTTGGTTGCCAGCTCGTAATTTTTCAGCCCAATTACCCACTTTTAGACCCTAAAATCCTACTCTTTTAACTACAATTTCGCCCCTTTCCGGTCCTGTTTCTAATGGTCCTAAGAGGTTTTGTTTATTCCATTGCGGTGTATTTTTATGCGTTTCGTTACGTATTTAGCAGCTTTTTAGCTTGTGTTTAGCATCAAAACACACCGTATTTAGCACCAAAACGCATTGCATTTAGCACCAAAAACGCACTGCGTTTAGTACCAAAATGCACTGCGTTTTGCGGCATATTGCACTTCATTTTGCTGCAAATAGCCTAAGAACTGGTGCAAATGGCAGTTCTTTGAAATAAATATTCATTTTTGTCGTATGCAAGCTTAACCCCTTGTATCTAAACCAACCTCGCGAGAATCGATTTTTGCGGCAAGGTGAGCGGTTGGTGGACGAAACGGCACTTATAACGTTAAATTTATTGACATAAAAATAGACAAAACAGTTTGTACAGCAGTACGCGCGCATGTGCAACGGCACAGAAAGCACGTACGCTTACGACCTCCAACGCGAGTAGTTGTAGGACATACTGCTCATGGCCAACGGAAACAGTATCATGGAAACGCAGAAGTCATCTGCCATCGACAGCCAGTTTTTGGCTTGTAGAGAATGTATAGAATGACTTCCGTCAGGTCATTTTAGAGACATAACCAGGTTTAGCCACAGATAAATGGTGCAGAATTTTGGATTTTATCGTATCTTTGTCCAGTACTTCGTGCATGAGAGGGGTGTTTGTTTTGCTTTTGCATCACAAAGATAATGGACTCCTCTCAATTCGTATAAATAATAAAAGTCGAGACAACTTCATCTGTAAAAAGTTTTTGGATAATAAGGAGATAAACACGTGCAATAGCAGCGACATCGTGTCCGCTGTTCTACCGAGGGCAGTGAACACTGTGGTTTTCGACATACCCCATTGGTTTATGTGCGACTAAATATGAGGGAGTTATCCAACCATTAAACACCATTAATGATGGAAAAGGTAAGAGATTGTCAGTTGTTTATGACAACAACAGACGAAAAGATGTTTTTGTAAGGCCTTGAGAGTTTTTAATCCTAATATATACTTTTTGGATGTAAAGCCCTCTTTTTCGGCATGTATAAACGATCGCTTTGGTTACCGATGTAACGAGATTGGATAGTGATATCTTCTCAATAGTCAATCTTGGACATGATTAGTAAGGAAGAATTGAGCAAGTGTTATAAAATACGCAGTGGATATTATCACTTTTTCCAACTAGGCCGAGCTCAAATGCAATTCTTACGTTCAGCACCTGATAGAAATGTAGAAGGTTGTTTGCAGCATGGCAGAATAGCCGATTCGTATAAGATAGTCGACAAAGAAGAAAGGGTATGGAAGAATAAGGTGTATGCTATTCTAAAGAAAATAGGACAGAAAAGTATATTGGTATTACACCTTACCCGATGGAACAAGAGAAATTTCACCTAAGCCAGAGAACAATCTGGTTGCATTTCCTGATGCTGCTGTAAACTATAATGGTAAGTCAGGTAATTTCATGATTCATAATCGAGCAAAGTAGTTCCTCAAAAGTATCGCCGTAAGCGAACTAAATGATAACCAGACCTTGCAGGTGTATAGGTGTTTTGTTGTCAAGATGGCAACGAGTTTGGAAACGCATATGCTAGGTTGCATTTTATTAGACCCAAATCGAATTCATTACGGATTTTCAAAAGCAGCGTGTTATGAAAATCTTCCTTTATTATTTTGGAATATGACCGGCGAGTTCACGCTTTGCCCGTGTTCAGTCTTTCCTTTGGCAAAATCAAAGCGTTTTTCTAATGAACTGATTGGGTTAAATGTGTACTGAATAATGTACAGCATTTCAGTGAGCAAATAAGTATAGGCGGCGATTATTTGCAGAGTTGGACAGAAAAGTATTAATTTTGCATAATAGTTAAAATCAATTACAACAACAAATTAAATTCGGTATGAAAGCTACGTTTTCCCTGGTCAGGGAGCACACCCTAGGGTATGGGCAAAGACCTGTACGACTCAAAGCCTTTGGCAAAGGAATTGTTTGATAAGGCCAACGAAATACTTGGTTATAGTATCACGGACATCATGTTCAACGGAACTGACGAGCAACTCAGAAACAAAGATAACTCAGCTCTGCTGTGTTCTTGCACAGCGTTATTTCGGCCCTTTGTTTGGGTGACGAATTTACCCCATCAATGGTTGCCGGACATAGCTTGGGCGAGTTTTCTGCACTTGTAGCAGCTGGTGCGTTGAGCTTTGAAGACGGTTTGCGCTTGGTTTATGCCCGTGCAATGGCCCATGCAAAAAGGCTTGCGAAGTGGCTCTCGAACAATGGCCGCCATCGTTGGTTTGGACGATGAAACGGTGGAAAAGGTTTGCCAACAGGTAAGCACAACGGGCAACGTGGTGGTTGCGCCAACTCACAACTGTCCCGGACAGCTTGTTATTTCGCAACATTGATGCTGTAAACCAAGCTTGCGAACTGCTTAAAGAGGCTGGCGCAAAGCGTGCGTTGCCCTTGAAGGTGGGTGGTGCCTTCCATTCGCCCCTTGATGCAGCCCGCAAAAGACGAATTGCAGACCGCCATTGAGAACACTACGTTTGCTGAACCCAGTGTCCCTGTTTACCAAAAACGTGGACGGACAAGCCCACACTGCACCCGAAGAGATTAAGAAAAACTCATAGCACAGCTTACCAGCTCTGGTAAGATGGACTTCTACGTGCAAAAACATGATAAAGGACGGTGCCAACGACTTCACCGAATGCGGTCCAGGTAAGGCCTTGCAAGGCATGATAGGTCGCATCGACAAGGCTGTTGCTGCACACGGCATAGAATAATCATTACTTGGGAACGCATTTCTTGCGCGTTCCACCTTTGGAATAAACACACCATCGTGAACAACAAGATTATCATATATCAGGTGTTTCCACGGCTTTTCGGCAATCGTAACCTCACTAACAAAAAGGTGGGGGACGATTGCCGAAAAATCTGCTGGAAAGATGAACGACTTCGACGAACGGGCTCTGCAACGCATCCGCAAATTGGGCATTAGCCATATTTGGTTTACGGGCATTATCCGCCACGCATCGCAAACAGACTACTCTGAGTACGGCATTCCCACGCAACACAGTGTTATAGTGAAGGGTAAGGCCGGCTCGCCTTACGCCATTACCGACTACTACGACGTCTCGCCCGATTTGGCCGTAGATGTTGAACATCGGTTCGAAGAGTTCAAGGCATTGGTGCAAAGGGTGCACAAGTGCGGCATGAACGTAATCGTTGATTTTGTACCCAACCATGTTGCACGAGAATATAAGTCGGTTTGCAGGCCGAAATGGCGTGACCGACTTAGGTGAAAAACGACGATACCAGCTCTGCATTTTCTACCAACAACAACTTTTATTATTGTTGGGGAAAACCGTTCGAACCCTCCATTCCGCTTACTGATAGCGCAGGAAATACCTATCATGAACAGCCTGCAAAGGCCACAGGCAACGATCGTTTCGACAATCATCCTGGCATTAACGACTGGTACGAAACCATTAAGCTGAACTATGGTGTAGACTATTGCAATGCTGCTGGGCGTAGCGAGCATTTCGTTCCTGTGCCCAACACTTGGAAAAAGATGGTAGACATCCTTTTGTTTTGGGCAGATGCGGGTGTAGATGGTTTCCGTTGCGACATGGTTGAAATGGTTCCAACAGCCTTTGGCAATACGCCACGGGGATATTAAAGGAGAATTATCCGCAAACTATCGTTATTGGCGAAGTTTACGACCCCTACCAATACCGCGCTTATGTGCAGTCGGGCTTTGATTACCTTTATGATAAGGTGGGCAGTACGATCAGGCGAAGAGCATTGTGCGCCAAGAAAGCCATGCAGCTGCCATTTACACACCAGTGGCAATCGCTCGACGATATTGGTAAGCTATACGTTTTACCTTGAAAAACCACGACGAACAGCGCATTGCAAGCCCTTTCTTCTGCGGCGATGCCCAGCGGGCGATACCTGCCCTTATCGTGTCGGCCTTGATGCAACGCAAACCCCACGCTGCTGATATGTGCAGGCCAAGAGTTTGGCGAGCCAGGCATGGACAACGAAGGGTTTAGCGGTATAGATGGACGTACAACCATCTTCGACTATTGGACAGTTGGCTCTCTTTATCGTGGTTACTTCGACCGCGAAAAGCTTTCTGCACAAGAAAACGAGATTTATGCCCAGTATCAGCAAATTCTTCGTATAGCGCGTGGCGAGTCGACTATTGGTAAAGGTCTTTTCTTCGACCTGATGTACGTTAATCCGCAGTCAGATAATTTCAATCCTGCACGGCATTTCGCCTTCCTCAGAAAGTGGCAAGACGAATTACTTTGGTGGTGGTTAACTTTTTCTGGCGAAAGCAATAGCGTGCAAGTAAATATCCCAGGGCACGCGTTCGACTATCTGGAACTGCCCGAAGGACATTTTGGCGCGATAGATTTGCTCACTGGCGAAACAACCATTGAGAACCTCGGCCGCGATGGAAACATCTCTATGACACTCGCTCCATATAACGGAAGAATTTTTAAGTTTAACACTAAGATGAAAGACGACGAACTGTTGCTGCGCACGCACAATAAGGACGAGTCTCTACCTGGCGCATACGGCCGAACATCTACTTAACCAAGTGATGATTAGGATGTTCGATTGTGGACGTTCAACCAATGCGTGCACGTAGAGCGAAAAGAAGAGCAAGATAAGCTACATCGCTTGATAGAAAAACCTTCGCGACAAGACGAGAAGGAGATAGAACGACGTATGAATGAGCTGGATAGAAGAAGACCTCCCAGTTACCTACGAGCTTGTAGATAGGTACTGACTTACCCGAAGGTATCGACCTCTCGCGCGTGCCCGACGACTATTCAAACATGGTGCGTATTGTTAGAATAGGCGATTTCGACGCTTGTCCTGCATAGGCAAGCTACGTGCGTTCTACGGGGCAGATTGGCAAATTCGTGCCATTGGCATTACCACTGGGACGAAACGACACGTCTCCGCGTTCGTTTCTGTTGGTGTAGGCCACATCCGTCGGCAGCGGCTTAGGTCTGTGCTTACCATATTAGAGTTGATAGTCAAACGAAACCCAATTGTTAGCTTTGGTTTCGTTTTGGCCGCCAGCCTATCTTTTTGTTATTTTAACCGTTTGTTCCTTCCTGTCGTATCGTCAATTACGTTCATTTCTCCACCAATCTCTTTTTGCTTTGGGCTAGATGTGCTTGCTTTTTGTCCATCAGTTTATGAAGTCTTTCGCATAAAGCGTTCGGGTAAATGTTCTTTGGTGTTATTTTGTTCTTTACTTATTGGCTGATAGGGAGATAGGCACGCACCTTTGTTTTGTAATTAATGCAAAATACCCATAAATTAGTATTGTTTGGTACCGTTTTCGATGTAACTTGCATCCGAAATCAGCTATTGAGCAGATATTCAGCTATGTTTTGTGCGTTACGGCACATTATGTCAAACAAACATTGAACAAAAATGAGACGTAGAATGGAGAGGCTTCACAGGCAAGAAATGGCTTGATGAAGTCAACGTGCGTGAATTCATACAGAACAACTACACCGCTTACGATGGCGACGAGAGTTTTCTGGCCGAACCGACAGACGCCACCAACAAGCTTTGGGGTAGATGCTGCAAGTTCTTCAAAAAGAAGAACGCGCCAAGGGAGGAGTCTTGGATATGGAGACCGAAGTGGTGTCTGGGATGACGGCTTACGGCCCAGGCTACATCGGCGAGAACACTAAAAGCTCTCGAAAAAGGTTGTAGGTATACAAACCGACAAACCCCTCAAGCGTGCCTTTATGCCTTATGGATGGTATTCATATGGCCGAACAGGCTTGCACCACTTACGGCTATAAAACCATCTGAAAAGCTGCACGAGATATTTACTAAATACCGTAAAACACACAACGACGGCGTTTTGATGCTTATACTGACGAGATGAAACTCGTTCGCCACAATCACATCCCACGGGTTTGCCCGACACTTACGGTCGTGGACGTATCGTTGGTGACCATCGCCGCGTAGCGCTTTATGGTGTAGATTTCTATCGACGAGAAGGAAAGACAAACGCAACTGTGGTTGCGGCGTTATGACCGAGGATATCATACGCTTGCGCGAAGAAACATCAATGCAAATCAAGGCATTGAAAGAACTAAAAGAAATGGCCGAGATTTACGGTTACGACATTTCAAACCTGCCAACAACGCTCGCGAGGCCGTTCAGTGGGCTTTTTATTTTTGGCTATCTTGGTGCCATTAAAACGCAAAATGGTGCGGCAATGTCTGTTGGACGCATCTCCACCTTCCTCGACATATATCCAAAGAGACTTTAACGAAGGCACACTCACCGAGGCCGAGGCGCAAGAACTAATCGATCACCTTGTGATGAAGTTCCGCGGTAAAGTTTGCCCGTATTCCAGCTTACAATCAGCTTTTCTCTGGCGACCCGCTTTGGGCAACGCTCGAAGTGGCTGGCATGGGACAAGACGGCTCGTTCGATGGTTACGAAGAAGCGATTTCGCTCTCCTCACACCCTCGAAAACATGGGTCCATCGCCCGAACCCAACCTCACGGTGCTTTATTGTTCGCGCTTACCCGAGGGCTTTAAGCGTTACGCATCGAGAATTTCGGTGAAAACAAGCTCCATTCAATACGAGAACGACGACGTTATGCGTCCTATGAAGCGACGATACCCATCTGTTGTTGCGTTTCGGCCACACAGACGGGTAAGGAAATGCAGCTTTCGGCACGTGCCAACTTGGCCAAATCGTCTCACATACGCTATCAGTGGCGGGTAGACCCGAAGACCCGCGAACAATGCGGTCCTGCGCTCCGTCCGATACTTGGCGACGTTGTAACTTACGAAGAATTCATGCCCCGATTTATGGATATGATGGAATGGTTGGTTGGCGTTTATGTCAACACACTTAACCTTATCCACTACATGCACGATGTAAATACTTCTACGAGGCAGCAGAATTGGCATTGATAGATACAGATGTTCGCCGCACATTCGCAACAGGTATTGCTGGGTTTAGCCACGTGGTAGACTCCATTTCAGCCATTAAGTATGCAAAGGTCAACATCATCCGCGACGACACAGGCTTCCCTGTTAAGTTTGAAACGGTTGGTGATTTCCGCTATGGTAATGATGACGACCGCGCTCGACGACATCGCCGTGTGGCCATGAAGACATTCGCGAATATGATCTCGTGAGCACCACACTTATCGCAACTCAGAACCCACCACTAGTATCCTTACCATTACTGAACGTTGTTTATGGTAAGTTCACCAGCAACATGCCCGACGGTCGCCCAGAAGGTGCTCCTCTGGCACCAGGAGCTAATCCCTCGTACGGCGCAGAGAAGAACGGATTGCTGGCATCGCTTAATTCGGTGGCCAAACTTCCGTACGAATATGCGCTCGATGGTATCTCTAATACGCAGACTATCGCCCCCAGCACCCTCGGTCACAATGAAGAGGAGCGCGTAAACACGCTTGTAGGCGTGATGGACGGCTATTTCGACCAAGGCGCACACCATCTTAATGTGAACGTGTTTGGCGTTGAGAAACTCATCGATTGCATGGAACATCCTGAGAAAAGAAGAGTATGCCAACTTCACTATCCGTGGAAGTGGATATGCCGTTAAGTTCATCGACTTGACCAAAGAGCAGCAACTCGACGTAATTGCACGTCAGGCTCACAGCAAGTTGGCATAAAGAAACTTGGCGTTACGGCCATATATATAAGTCCCTCCGCGCTTTTACGTGGAGGGACTTTCTTCTAACGCCGTTCACCATTTTATCACATCAGCACTTAGCGAACAATCAGAGGGCTATATAACGCCCGCAGAATAAATAATGGAAAACAATAACACGTTTCTCCAGTCAACACGAGCGCAAGCAGCGAGGCCATGCCACGTAAGGCTTTACGTCCATTCCCATCGAATCGTCGGGTTCGGTAGATGGCCCAGGTATTCGTTTCCATCATCTTTAGCGGATGCAAGATGCGCGCCGTTATTGTCACAATCCCGACACATGGCAATGAAGTTCGCCGACATGCGTCTCGGCCGACGAACTTTTGCAGCAGGCGTTACGTTTTCGCCCCTATTGGGGAAGGAAGGTGGAATAACGGTGAGCGGAGGAGAGGCTTTGCTGCAAATTGACTTTATGCTCGAACTCTTCGAAAAGGCAAAAGCACTAGGCATAAACACTTGTCTCGACACTGCCGCACAGCCTTTTACACGCCAAGAACCCTTTTTCTCAAAGTTTACTAAACTGATGGGCCTTACCGATTTGGTGCTGCTCGACCTCAAACACATAGATAACCAAGAGCATAGAAAGCTAACGGGGTGGGACAACACCAATGTGTTGGATTGCGCCAGCTACCTTTCGCAAATCCAAACGCCCTGTGTGGATACGGCACGTGCTTGTTCCTAGCATTACCGACAACGATGCTTATCTATATGGCCTGCGCGACTTTATCAAGACCTTGCACAACGTAAAGCGCATCGAGGTGTTGCCTTACCATTCGATGGGCGCCTACAAATGGCAGAAACTGGGTCTGAAACTATACGCTGAACCACACTGACAGTCCGACAAGAGAACGGTGCAGAGAACGCCGAAAAAGATATTACTTTCGGCTTTAAACAATGATTAGCATGCTGCATTCGCCCTTGTTACATGGGCAAAATGCGGCAAAAACACCCTACAAATACTTTATGTTGTTGCAAAACTCACACACACCTTGCATTAATACGTAAGCAATTGGGGCCAACAAGCACTTGTCTTGTTGGCCCAATTGTTAATACCTTTTTTGGTGTACTTTCGCTCAAACAGCACCTTTGTGGGCTTTTGTCCGAATGGCAGCGTAGGCAAAAGCTAAAACCCGCCTCTTTATAGGCTTCAAACTCGTTGATCTCGATAATCGATTTAAGCAGCATGTCGTCTATTAACTGCCTGTTCTTGTTGATGATGGCGGCATCGTCCATCTTGTCTACAAACGAACAATAATAGTGGTAGGTCTTTGTTTCGGGGTAAAACACCACGCTATCTGTGCGCGTATAGTTGGTTACGGGCGGGACAATACTTGCCGTGTACTCCTTAGCCTCTTTCGGCTCGTTTTTCCATGCTTTCGTGGCATGCAGTAAGCATCGCCGCACCCAATAATAAGAAGAATATCTTTCTCATCGTTTCTTTATTTTAGTACAAAGGTAGCTATTATTTGCCAAAATTATAGGCGTAAGCAATAAAATCCCAATTAAAATACTTAACTTTGCTGTTAAAAATAAATCTTCTTTCCAAGAATGAACCATATAAGAAACTTCTGCATCATCGCACACATTGACCACGGGAAGTCTACTTTGGCCGACCGTATGCTGGAATTTACCAAAACCATTCAAGTTACAGGCGGGCAAATGCTCGACGATATGGACTTGGAGAAAGAGCGCGGCATAACCATTAAGAGCCACGCCATACAGATGGAATACCAGCACGAGGGACAAAACTATGTGCTCAACCTCATTGACACCCCGCGACACGTGGACTTTTCTTACGAGGTTTCGCGAGCATCGCCGCCTGCTGAAGGGCGTTGCTCGTTGTAGATGCAACACAAGGCGTACAAGCGCAAACCATCTCGAACCTCTATATGGCCCTTGAACACAATTTGGAGATTATTCCCATCATCAATAAGGTGGACATGCCTAGCGCGATGCCAGAAGAAGTGGAAGACGAGATTGTTGAACTGCTGGGTTGCGACAAGTCCGACATCATACGCGCATCGGGTAAGACGGGCGAGGGCGTTGGACGACATTCCTTCAAGCCGTTGCGCAAAGGGTGCCACACCCCACAGGCGATGATAATGCTCCTTGCAGGCGCTATCTTCGACTCGGTGTTTAATTCCTTCCGTGGAATTATAGCCTACTAAGGTGCGTTGAAATGGCGTTATACGTAAAGGCGACAACGTGAAGTTTTTCAATACGGGCATGGAGTATGCGGCCGATGAAGTGGGCGTGCTTAAAATGGATATGGTGCCCAAACAAGAGTTGCATACCGGTGAGGTGGGCTATATCATCAGTGGAATAAAAGATGCCAAGGAAGTGAAGGTGGGAGATACCATTACCCATCGCGACAAACCATGCCAACAGGCCATAGAAGGCTTTCAAGAAGTAAAGCCAATGGTGTTTGCAGGTGTCTATCCCATTGAGCCTTCGGAATACGAAAACCTGCGTGCATCACTCGAAAAGTTGCAACTGAACGATGCCTCGCTGACGTTCTCGCCTGAATCGTCGGTGGCTTTGGGCTTTGGTTTTAGGTGCGGTTTCTTGGGATTGTTGCACATGGAGATTATACAAGAGCGACTAGACCGCGAGTTTAACATGGATGTCATCACCACGGTGCCCAACGTTTCGTACATGGTGTACGACAAGATGGGCAACGAACGTGAGGTGCATAACCCTTCGGGATTGCCCGACCCAACGATGATAGACCATATAGAAGAACCCTACATCAGGGCATCTATCATTACCAACGTTAACTATATTGGGCCGATAATGAAACTTTGCATGGACAAGCGAGGCGAACTTATCAACCAAGAATACGTTAGCGGCAATCGCGTTGAACTGCATTTCATGCTGCCCTTGGGCGAAATCGTTATCGACTTCTACGATAAGTTGAAGTCTATTTCCAGTGGTTACGCCTCGTTCGACTACCATGTCGATTGTTTTTAGGCCTTCGCGATTGGTGAAACTCGACATCTTGTTGAACGGCGAGGCTGTTGATGCCTTGTCTACGCTTACCCACTTCGACAATGCCACGACCTTTGGTCGCCGAATGTGCGAAAAGCTGAAAGAACTTATACCCAGACAGCAATTCGACATCGCCATACAAGCCGCCATCGGTGCGAAGATTGTTGCACGCGAAACGGTGAAGTGCCTTAGAAAAGACGTAACGGCCAAAATGTTATGGTGGCGACGTTAGTAGAAAGCGTAAGTTACTGAGAAACAGAAGAAAAGGGAAAGAAAACGTATGAAGCAGATTGGAAACGTGAAGTTCCGCAAAAGGCTTTCTTGGCGGTGCTGAAACTCGACTAAACCGCTGCAAGAGAGAAGAAAGGAGTGGAGACATGAAAGAACTCAACAATACGACACGCGACATTGCTCGCGAGTTGGGCGCGAAAGTATAGCACCATGACTCACGACGAACTCGACATTTTAGAGAGACGTCTTGGTGCCGATGAAGTTTACCAAGGGGGAAATCATTCTCAAAGAGGGCGACGTTTGCGAACATATATATTATGTGGAACGTGGCCTTACTCGCCAATTCTACTTTAAGAATGGCAAGGAACTTACCGAGCATATCGGGGTGGAGCACAGCATCGTGATGTGTATCGAAAGCCTTTTTAAGGAGGAAACCCACTTACCTACAATTGAAGCACCTTGAACCTACGCTCGTCTATGCCATGCCTAAGCATAGGTTGGAAGAGGTGGCCTTGCACAACGTTAACATTCAGATATTGTACAGAAAGATATTGAGGAGAGTCTCATTATCCGCAAGTGCATGCCGACATGTATGCGCTTTTGAAACGGCTCAAGACCGTTATCTGAAAACTTTGTAAGCAGTCGCCACAAGTTAGTTTTACTGCCCCATTGGTATGTAAATAGCTATTTGCAGATGACCCGAAACCCTTTCGCGTGCTAGCGGCATCGTTACGGTGACAAGGATTTAGCTTATCATCCTACTAGCCGCCTTTTTATGCCTTTTGCACATCAGCGTTAGGCCTTTATTTTCTATGCCCTTTATGTCTTTGGCTAGCATCAAAATGATGCAGACGTCCACCGGATTTGTACAAATTTTAGTATAACCTCACATCGTGAGTGCGTTCACCAATCACACCTTGCCGCAAATAATCGATTCTCGCGAAGGTTTGTTTTGATGTAAAACGGGGGTAGCTTGTGCATAAGGCAAAATGAATATTTATTTCAAAGAACCACCATTTGCAACAGATTTTGGGCTATTTGCTGCAAAATGTAGTGCGTTTTTGCTGCTAAACGGTGCATATGCCGCTAAATGCAGTGCGTTTTTGTGCTAAATCCAATGCGTTTTGGTGCTAAATCCAATGCGTTTTGATGCTAAATGCAAGGTGAAATGCTGCTAAATGCGAGCCGAAAAGCATAAATATCCATTGAAATGGTATAAACAAAACCCTTTCGAGCCATTAAAAATATGGCTAAAAATGGGCATAATTGCCGTTAAAAAGTGGTCTTTTGTGGCTAAAAGCGAGTAATTGGCTTGAAAAATTACGAGCTGGCAACAAACTAGAAAGGCAAAAGTGGTGCTAAATGCAACCTACATGCTCAATAATTGACTAATAAGGAAACGGATTTGGCAGATTGAAGCGCCTAACTGCTGGGTTAGGAGAGCTCGGTTTTTTCGCCAGAATGGAGTGTAGGAGAGTGCGTTTTGTAAAGTATTATGTAAGATTTAAGTTTTTGAGTATGTTCATGAGGTTTTCAAGTTTGTTAGTTTGTTAGTTCGTGTTTTGTTGATGTGGTTTATGAGTTTGTAAGTTTGTTAGTTCATGCGTTGTAAGTTGGTGAGTAGTTAGACTTTGTGAGCTCGTTGGTTGATGATTTTGAGTTGTGCGCTGTTCTGTTATGATTTTAAAGTTAGTAAGCCAGTTCAGTTTGTAAGGTTGCAAACCTGCTATACACGGTATATTGTGGCTATAAATGTTTTCGTACTCCTAAGCCCCATGTAAACACTAGTAGCTATGGCGCAGCATATCCGAGTACGCACAGACTACCACTTATCTTTTATCTTTTTGAACCCGCCTTAGAACAGTTTACAGGATATACGCCTTCGTTAATGAGCGATTGTATCGTTCAACCGTGCCTTCGCGGTCGGCTGAATAGTAACGCCAAACCATTTGCTGGTGGTGCTCGAGCACTTCACGGTCCGTCTTGTCGTTAACGCGCTTTGTTGACCATCAATGGAATGAAGAACTCGGGGCTTTCAGGTTGGTCTCGGTTCTTTCCGTCAGACAAGAATTCCTAAAATAAGCCTCGCTATAATCGAAGTAGTCGGAGTAAATCCCCGTCTGGCGCTCATTTGATGGGCGTGTTGTCTGCAATGGCTACCCATTGTCCTTGCCTCGTCCTTATAGCACACCTACCGCTACGCGCATAATCTCTGTACGCTCAACCACAGTGGTGGGCAGTTCGTTTTCGTCTGTCGAGCAAACGCTGAGCCACTGTTCCGCTCGCTAAGCGTGTTTCAACGCGGAAACCCACCATAGCGTGCTGTTCTTCGCATCACTGGGTTGCGGGCCTGCAAGGAACTCAGCAATCACCATGAACGAATCGCGATTGTAGAAGTCGTCACAGTTGATAACGCAGAACGGCCCTTGATGACGTCTTTGGGCCACCATTACGCGTGCGGTTTTGTCCCCAGGGTTTTCCTCTTCCTTCGAACGGCGAACCCTTCTGCAGTGCGTCTAAGCTTTGAATACCAATTGGCAGGGATATGACCTCATACTTAGACAGTATCTTCTCTTTGAAGTTTTTTCTCAAAAGTCTTTGCGGAATAACAAAGACACCCTTTTCCGAACTTGCCTTGATGGCATCGTAGATGGAATAGTCCATGATAGTTTCACCATTAGGGCCAAGACCATCGAGTTGTTTCAACCCACCATAGCGGTTTCCCCATGCCCTGCGGCGAGTAGTAAAAGTGTTGGTTTCACGTTTACCTGTTATGTTATTGTATTGCAAATGTATTTTAAAAAGATTGATAACGCAAAACAAAGGCTCACTTGTTTTGCCTTTTTATTGGTTGAGCTTGTGGGGAAAGCATGCGTTATTGGTTGTTTTGACCATGTGATAAGGGGGCTAATATGCGGTCGTTGACGGTTGTCTGTGTTGTTATGCCGCACACGCTCAGTGCCGTGCTGAAACGATAGCTGGGTAGCACGAAGGCTGATGCCCCACGATGGAGTATAAGCTGCGTGTTTGGCCGCCTTCAACTTCGGTAAGCGTGTAGTAGTAGCGGTTTACAAGGGCATAAAGCGCAAAGGCAACGATGTAGGCCCCATATGGCTCCTGCAAGCAGGTCGCCAGGATAATGAACGCCTGGCAGGCTCTGTTGCAACACAGGGCAATTCGCCCAGAGGAAAAGAACGCAGATAAATCTTGTTGCGGAAGAGTAGGGCGTGGCGGTAGTATTAGCATAAACGAGTTGGATGCGTGATGCGAGGGAACCAACGCCACCACGAGGAAGTTGTCCAATGTGAACGAGGTGACTAATGCCACTTCCCAATTGAGTTGGGCGGGGGCGATTGAAGATTGGGCGGATGACTTCGGAGCAAACAAAGTCGGAAAAGAAAAGGGCAATACCGATGGTTGCCAGTATTGCAACAAGCTTGGGCTTAAAGCCAAGGCGCATGGTTATTAGTACAATAAAGATGCCCAATGTACATGAACCCACACCCATTTTCCTGCGACGAGGTTCATAAACTGGTCGAAGAAAGGCGAGTGCAACTGTTAATCCATAGCAGCAAGGCTGTATCTGTCAGCGAGCGTCTTATCATCTAATGTTGTTAGCGGGTTGAAATGTCGTCGAAAGTTTCGGCAGCAGGCTTTGCTGCAGGGCAGGTTCTTCTGGCGTCTTTCCGTTGTCCAAAATGGTTTTATTTGTTTCGCACCAGAACACGGTGTTGTCGGTTGTCTTCATCATGAACGCGTTGGGCATGGTTGAGAAGGCAAAATGGGGCACATTGGGCTGAGTGTCTTTTACCGAACGTGCCCGCTGTACGAAAGCCTAGCTGCGACAGTAAGGTTGTTGCAATGTCGGCTATGGAACCAAGCGTGGCGATGGGGCTTTGGCTTTAAGTGCGCGCCAAGCAAAAGCAATGGGATGATAACGCGGCGAAGTTGTCCAGGTCTTCGGGGTAGCATCCTTGATGGTCGGGAACAAGCACAACGAGTGTTTTCCAATGACGGAGTTTCATATGGCCAATGAACTCATTTCCAGGCAGTTGTCTGTATAGGGCAAATGCGTTCAGAATTTTGTTGCCCGTTTCTTAAAGGGCACGTCGCTGGTTCGTGGCTGCTGCTTGTTTGTATCACACCGAGGCGCTACAGTGCTTGGTTTGATGTCGGCCAATGCGCGGTCGAATACGTATTGGTCGGCACTTCTCATTTGCTTAGCCGCAACTTAATGGGAAAGTCGGTGTCCGAAACGAGGGCCTTCAAAGCCCGCTGCTGTTGTTACGAAGGAACGCATATTGCGAAGTCGGCATCGCCGCCATAATAGTATTTCAGCTGGCACTCTGCGCCTTCTTTAACTTTTGTGGAAACATGGGTAGTCGCCCGTTTTGTTGGGATACTCTCATGATGCTCATCGGGTTGGGCAGTGATAACCAAGCGATGGCGATGCCAACCCGCGGTCGGTTCTGAAACTGCTGGCGCAGAAGTCGTGAACAGCACGCCTTCGTTAGCCCATTTGTCCGCTGCGTTCATCGAGCCACGCTGGCCGTTCCTCCCATGCTTTTCATGATGTGTGCCGAGTCTTTCAACACCAGCCATCAGCAACAAGCGCCTGTTGGGTGCTGAGTAACTTTAAAACATGCATCTGTTCCCTTGCTTTGTCTTATCGGCATTTGACGCAGTGAAACAACCTTGTTGGCTCTACGGCAGCCACAGCGGTATTGGTCTGTGTGACTCGTCGTTCATCAACGAACTGAGCAGGCTGGAACAGGGATTGACGCGGTGATTGCTTTGCTACGCCAGTAATATACGTCGTCCAAGATTCGTGGATGTTCCCTAGACTTCCGCGTATGGGGAACGGAAACAGCAAGGTGTTAGCACAACAACCATTACGCCCGATGCGCAATAAGCTCATCCTTGGCAATGCCCTTGCTCTTCTGGGGATGTGCCCATCGTCTTGCCATAGAACGATAAGCAGACGCCGTGAGCGCGCCGACAACCACAACGCCCAACAGCACCCACCAATGGACACACTGAGGTGAGTGCACTGAAGCGAACTGAGAAAGTAGAAAACGTAGAGTCTCATTCTGAACTGCCAAAGCTGGGAAAGACCCGCATCCGCGCAATAAAAACGATACCGAGCAAAGCGATGCTGGTCGATATATATTCCTGCAGTAGAATGTGGATAAGGCAGTAGCAGCCAAATGGAGATAAGCAAGCAGCGAGGGCAGGAACGATGGTGGTGAGTAGCCTGCCACGGAGTCGTCTGGCTGGCAAACCATGCTACAGCAGCAAGGTAGTGAGAAAGGCAATGAACCCGAAAAGCATTGTGGTTGTAAAACGAGGAATGGTGGCTATGGATCACTGATGAGCGGTAAACATTACTACAAGGTTAGGAACACGATTTGCAACAAGGTGCCATTTGTAGTAGTCGTTGTCATCGCGGTGGCTAGGTGTTTAAGGTTCAATAACATGTGCCCATTTTTAGTAGGCTGTTTAGTGTTTGGTTGTCATGATACTGGGGTTTGTGGTATCAGTAATCTTTTTCTCTACATGAAGGTATGATTTTAGCTTTTTATAAAACACATACATTTTAAGTACTAAATATACATTTTCTTATAAAATAATGGTTGTACTTGCATTGTTGTTTAAGCGAATGATAACTTTTCATCTTTTCGTACAATCTAGTTAAACAACATGTTATTATTTGGTGGAAAAACCGTTATTCAACTTTTTATCCTCTAACCTTTTATGCAACCAATTATTCACTATTGTTTTGCCATAGGTGTTAAAATGCCTTTCGGATGAAATCGGCGCCAGCAGTCTTGTTGCTTATGGCGGATGCCCATCACCTCGCCTGCTGAACTGCTGGCGGTTATCTCCAGCGGACGTCGCTCTCGCGCCGCGCTCACCAGCCAGCTATGGTATCTGCCCATCGGCACTTCTGCGGGTAACCTCAAAGATTGGCGTTACTGGTTCAAACCCCGGTTGACTGGCTGTGGCAAACCTCCGAAAGGTGGTTAGCTGACAACCATAGGCTTGCGCTATGGCTTGTGCCCAGACATACGCCCAAAATGGGTTTAGTTTCGGTGTAAAATTTATCACGTCCATTGTTTTTTCCTGCCTGAAGGAAGTCCAGGTCCAGGGCTAGCACAATTTTATCGTAGTGTTCGGAGGGCGCAAGTTCAAAGTCGTCATTCTTCAATATCGTTACATGTTTGCCCTTAGTGCTTGCAATGAGGTGCACTAGATTAAACGTGGAACGAGTCGAAGTTTCATAATTGCAACATCAGCGTTGTACTTTATGTTGTTGCGTCGGGTTGTGCAAAATACTTACTTTAATGGCTGAATCTACTTCAACATGCTTCTGCAATTGTTCCAGCGTCTTTTCTTGCCTGGTTCCACCTGACTGCGGTCACGGGTTTATCCCCTGCGAACTTTGGATGAGTAATAATTTTAATTACGGTGTCGCGTTTGCTTGTTTATTGGTGAAAGGTGTAGAGCCGTGCAGGCCGAAAAGCAAACTGGTTTAGCGGGCGAATCGTCGTTGCGGCGACTTCGTGTTCGGTTTTTTCGCCGACAGAAACAGCAACAAGTCTGCTTTTCCCCGTATCCGTAGCCTTAGCAAGGTCGGCTTGCGGTCGACGATCATTCTTTTGATGATTTTAACGCCTCTTCCCAATGTTCTGGGTCGACGCTACGGCGCAGGTTTTCGAGTGTACCGGCAGGTTCATCGCCGTTAAGTTGCACATAGTCTAGTTCAGGAAGAAACGCACGCACGATGTTTTCGCGGCATATCATCGGCAAAAACACCCACACGGCCGACTTACGGGCTGTTGTTGAGGCGAATTGCTGTTTCTAGGGCGCGGGTCGCCTTCGCTAAAATCAGGTATAGCCAGCCCGCGATGAAATCATTTCTACATATCGCGGACTTTTGGGAATGAAGTCGAAACCAAGAAGGTCAACGCCCAATTGCGAGGCTGCTTTGATGTCGTCGGCATGTTGCATGCCACATAACTTTATAATCATACGTTTGTGTATAAGTGTAATTTTAGGTGTTTGGAATTAACCGCGAGCGGTGGCGCGTTCGTCAGTCGGCGAAACAATAGTTAAAGGCATGCTTTTGTCCTTTTCGTGGTATCTCGCGCCGTTTCTTTCCATCCGTCATAGGTGAAAGGCGTCGGCCACGTCGGGTGTGTCGTCTATCTCAGTTAAAAGCAGCTTATCGGCAAAGGCAATGGCCTCGTTGTAAAGCATTGCGCCACCTATTATATATACGTCTTCATCGGGTGCACAACTTTTGTAACGCATCGGATAGTGAAGAGAAGTGCTCGCAACCCGCAAAAACAGACTGTCGTTGCTCAACACTACGTTGCGCCTATTGGGCAATGCGCCCTTGGGAAGTGACAGAAAGGTGCATGTATGATGGATGGAAAACTATGGTAAGTTCCAAAGCGTTTTTAGGTCGTTACAACCAATATAAGTTTGTTTTGATGGCCTATGGCTCTGTTTCAAATACGGCAGCATTTA